>Ga0164315_10002113_pt1 | contig 15136 bp, 12 predicted proteins | sample GuaBasSedimGuay6_FD_113737 | JGI IMG/M metagenome (GOLD analysis project Ga0164315, IMG submission 113737) | Subseafloor sediment microbial communities from Guaymas Basin, Gulf of California, Mexico - Guay6, Core 4569-2, 0-3 cm | ecosystem: Environmental > Aquatic > Marine > Hydrothermal vents... | reverse complement strand
TTCGGGTTCTGGTCGAGGAAATGCTTGAATTTGGCAAGCGCCTCATCCGACAGATGCATGTCAAACCGGTCATAGATTTTTTTCACCACACCGATCTGGTCTTTGACAAAGTCGTCAAACTTCAGGTCGATGATCTGGTCTTCCTTGTTGAGTTTTTTTCGGCTTTCCATAAACCGTTCAAAATACATACTCCATATTTCGGCTTGTTCGCGACCTGTGCGCTCAGGATCTTCATGATCGCCGTAAAGCGAACGAACGGATGATATCAAACTTGCCGTCGAAGCCACCACTTTGGCAGGATGGCGGTGTGTCATGATGATACGCGCATCAGGATAAACCTCAAACAGTTCCGGCAGGCGCATCAGGTGCATCGGTGTTTTCAGCAGCCACCGTTCCGATTTCACGCCACCCGACTGCAAATATTGCAGGAAACGTTTGTGAAAACGCATGGTTTCCAGCTTGTCGGCCCGGTTGTGAAACCAGTCCATGTACGATGGAAGATAAAACTGCGCGGTTGGCTGAAACGAGTTGAAGTCCAATACATTGATGGACAAGCATTCCTGAGGCGAATCGGCCGTCATGTAATGCTTCAGCTGAAAATCAGGTACCAGTTTGAATAATTGTTCAAAGTCTTTTGTAACTCTTTTTATCTGGTCGTTATCCTCAAATGTTTCCGGTTTCGGTGCCGGGTAGGGGAGCAGGCATTCCCATGCCAGCGGCGAACGGTTGGCAGGGTCTTCGTGCATCATGGCATGCAGGATGGTGGTACCCGTACGCGGCATACCGATGATGAAAACAGGCTCTTTGATCTCTGCCTTTTCTATATCGGGGTTGGCAGCCAGCACCTGTTCCATCTTAAAACGGCCGTAGAGTGTCCGTTCAAACAGTGTTTTGGCTGCCAGGGCACCGAAAGGGTTGGCTCCGCCTTCTTCTTTGATGGATTTGATCAGGATACGCATTCCTGTTTCCGTATGTCCCGGCATGGGCCCGTCGAAACCGGCTCTTTTTCTTGCTTTGGCAATAATGGCATCGGCATCCAGCTTAAACGGGTCGAGCCCGATTTTCTTCAGCGTTTTACCAAAACCGTTGATGCCTTTCAGCATCGAGGTTCGCCTGATGTGCAAACCCGGTTGTTTGATAAGAGCCATCTTACGTCAACTGTTTAAGTTTCTTCGCCAGGTTCAGGTCGCCTTTTATTTTAATTTTTCCGGTGAGGGTGGCGATCATGGGTTTGATCTCGTTGCGCTGCAGCTTTCCGTACGTCTCTTTACTCATAATGATCGTACAGTCGGCATCTTCGTCGCGATCTGTTAATGTATTCTCATCCGCAGTTCCGTCGATCAGGATAATGTCATCGTCTAATTTAAATTTGAGCTTTTTTCCCAGCGGATCGATCTTGGTTATTTTTCCGGCCAGCTCCTGCCGTATCTTTTCTATTTCCATAGGCTAAAAATAAAAAGATTTTGGGAATATGCCCGGGAAAAATTATTAGGGATAAACATAACTCGAAACTCCGAACTCGGAACTCCGAACTTGGAACACGGAACACGGAACACGGAACTCGGAACTACTTCCGGCTCACGATCTCATACGTGTCTCTCGCGATCATCATCTCTTCGTCGGTGGGCACCACCATCACTTTAACCTTGGAACGGGGAGTGCTCAGGATAACTTCTTCTCCTCTTACACTGAGTTTGGAACTGTCGAGATCAATCCCCAGAAATTCCAGTCCGTTCAAAATTCGCTTCCGTGTTTCTGCATCCATCTCGCCGATGCCGCCGGCAAAAACAATAATGTCCGCACCGCCCATAGCAGCTGCATAAGCGCCGATGTATTTTTTTGCCCTGTAGGCAAACATTTCCAGTGCCAGTTGTGCCCGGTGGTTGCCTTCGTTGGCAGCATTCTCAATATCACGCATGTCGGACGAAACACCGGAAATTCCCAGCATCCCCGATTTTTTATTCAGCAGGTTGCTGGTTTCGCTGATGCTGGTTTCCTCTTTTTCAGCCATATACAGCAGGGCGCCGGGATCGATATCGCCGGTGCGTGTACCCATGATCAATCCCTCGGCGGGGGTCATGCCCATTGACGTGTCGTAAGATTTTCCGTTCATGATGGCTGCCATCGAAGAACCATTACCCAGGTGACAGGTGATGATCTTCTGTTCGTTGATGTCCACACTCAGGATGTCGCAGGCCCTTTGCGAAATATATTTGTGGCTTGTGCCGTGAAATCCGTAACGACGCACCTTATACTTTTCGTACAGCACAAACGGAACGGCATACAGGTACACATGCTCGGGCATCGTCTGGTGGAAGGCCGTATCAAAAACGCCCACCTGCGGAACCTTTGGTAGCAGTTTTTTCATGGTGTAGATGCCGGCCAGGTTAGGCGGGTTGTGCAGGGGAGCCAGCTCTACATTCTTTTCCAGCGCTTTGATTACCTCATCGGTGATGGGCACACTGCCGCTGAAATCTTCTCCGCCATGCACTACCCGGTGGCCTACCGCACCGATTTCGTCCAGCGATTTCAGGCTGCCATAATCAGCGCTCACCAGAAGGTTCAGTACTTCTTCAATCCCTTTCTGGTGGTCGGGGATATGTTTGTTTGTTTTCAGATCTGCGCCGTTGTCGTTTTGCAGTTTGATAATACTTTCTTCCAGCCCGACTTTCTCCACCAGGCCTTTGGAGATAACTTTATTTCCGGGCATATCCACCAGCTGAAACTTGATGGAGGAACTGCCGCAATTCAATATGATGATTTTCATTTTTGTTAATGTTAAAAACGGTGGTAAAAATAGCTAAAACGGGGTATTAATTAAGTTTTTTCACGGCCGAAACATTGTCGCCGTCATCGTACTCGATCGCAAACCCCAGTTTTCTGAAAACAGAGATCATTCCTTTGTTGTCGCGGGTGGTTTCGGCATACAGGGTTTTAATACCTGCAGCTCTGGCAATTTCTTCGCAATAGGCGGTGAGTTTATGTCCCAGTTCCTTGTTTTGCCAGTCGTCAGTAACTAAAACAGCGTATTCTGCCGTTTCGAGGTCAGAGTCAGAGATCAGTCTGCCCACACCGATCAAACGTTTGCGGCCTTCGTAATCAATTTCTGCCACGATACCTATTTCACGGTCATAATCAATGTAGCAGAACTGTGTGGCTACTTCGTGTGAGTTAAAATGGAAGTCGTAGCGGAAGCGCGAATAGATGGATTCTTTGGAGCAGCTGCCCAGCATCTCAAGCCAGAGGGGTTCGTCCTCGGGTTTGATGGGACGTAACACAACCGGAGTGCCATCGCGCAGTACGTCCTTCCTGATCAATCTTTCGGGATAGGGACGCAATGCCAGGTGGGCATATTCAGGAATGTTCTTTCCCAATATTTCCTGATCCACTACTATCCGGGCATCAAGGGCGATTACATCATCAGCTGTTACGATCAGCGGGTTGATATCGAGCTCCTGAATTTCCGGGTAATCGGCGGCAAGATAAGACAGGCGTATCAGTACCTCAATAAGTTTGTCGATGTTTTTTGGTTTGCTTCCACGATACCCTTCCAGCAGCGGATAAACTTTCAGCGACCGGAGCATGTGAGTAGCCAGCCGTTCGTTCAGGGGCGGGAATTCCAGCCGCCGGTCTTTGAATAATTCGGCTTTTGTTCCGCCCATTCCCACCAGCATCACCGTACCGAAAATCGGATCTTTTTTAATGCCGAGAATCATCTCCACACCTTCTTCGGTATGGATCATTTTTTGCACCGTAATGCCATCTATTTTTGCTTCCGGAGCTTTTTTCTTTACGGTTTTGAGCATGGTATGGTAAACAGCCCGAAGCACTTCTTCGTTTTCAATGTTCAGGGCAACACCCCCCACATCCAGTTTGTGGATAATGTCGGGCGACTGAATCTTAAGCACCACCGGATAACCTTTTTCACTGGCAATTTTTGCAGCATCATCTTCATTCCTGCTGAGTTGCGGGTGTGTAGTTTCAATACCGTAATCGTTGATCAGAAGTTTGGAATCATCCTCCGAAAGGATTTTTGCCTTCGGGAATATTTCCGTAATATATTTTTCTTTGATTTTTTTTCTGTCGTAGGAAAAGGATACCGGAACCTCTTTGGGTGTTTCGTACAGTAAGTCAAGGTTTTTCGAATATTTCGAGAGTGTCATAAATGCTTTGATCGCCTGTTCGGGAGTTGTGTAAACGGCAATCTCGGCATCTGTTAGTATGTCAATGCCTTCTTTCATACTGGCGCCTCCGAGCCAGGCAGCCATAATCAGTTTTGAGGTTTTTGAAGAAAGCTCTGCAACAGACCGGGCAGTACCTGTCGGATCGGTCATGGCCTGCGGCGTGAGAATGATCAGGATGGCATCCACGTGGTCATCTTCCAAAACGATTTCAATGGCTTTTGTATAACGGGCCGGAGTGGCATCTCCCAGAACATCCACCGGGTTGTTATGCGACCAGTAGGGGGGCAGCAGTTCGTTCAACTGCTGCATAGTTTTTTCGGAAAGGCTTACCAGCTTGCCACCTTTGGCGATGAGTGCATCGGTGGCCATCACACCGGGGCCTCCGGCATTGGTAACAATGGCCAGTCGTTGTCCTCTCGGTATTCGTTTACGCCCAATGAGGTCGGTAAAGTCGAAGATGTTGCCGATGTTGAAAACCCGTGCCATCCCTGCCCGGCGGAAAACGGCATCGTAAATATCGTCTTCCGATACAAGGGCACCTGTATGGGAGGCCGCTGCTGCCGCCGATTCCGGAAACCTTCCGGCTTTATACGCAATGATGGGCTTTTTACGTGCAAAAGCACGGGCCGCCGACATAAAACTGCGGGCGTTTACCAGCGATTCGATGTAGAGAATAATGGATTTGGTGTTGGTGTCCTGTCCGAGGTAGTCAATCAGGTCGCCAAAAGTAACGTCCATGGCATTACCGATGGAAACAAAAGAGGAAAAACCGATTTTGGCCTGGCTGGCCCAGTCAAGGACGGTGGTGCACAAGGCCCCCGATTGGGAAATAAAAGCCACATGTCCTTTGCGGGGCATACCGTTGGCAAAACTGATATTCAGGTTCAGCCGCGGAACAATAATGCCCAGACAGTTCGGCCCGATCACCCGCATTTCAGGGAACTGTGCTGCCTGCTCTTTCACTTTGTTTTCCAGTAATTTGCCCTTTTCTCCCGATTCTTTAAATCCTGCCGACATAATGATAATACCATTGATCCCTGCTTCACCGCATTGCTTGATGATATCGGGAACTGTAGCTGCTTCCGTCATGATAACCGCCAGGTCGGGTGTTTTGGGCAGGTTTTTTACATCCGGAAAACAGGGAATCCCCATCACTGCTTCATGTTTCGGATTGACGGGATAGATAACCCCCTGAAAACCGCCACTGACGATGTTTTTTAAGGTGATCCCACCCACACTGTTGGGGTTGCCTGATACGCCTATCAGGGCAATCCTTTTAGGCCGGAAAATATTGTCGAGTTTTTTTATTGGCATATCAAGAAATTCTTAAAAGATGTATTATCAGTAATTTATAAATGATGTAATGGCTGTTATTACAGGAAATAAAAGTACGAAATGTAGCGGTATAAATGGGATAATGGTTAAAATATTCTATATGCAGAGAGATAAAAAACGCCCCGGATTTCCGGGGCGCAATAAAAACAAATAAAAGCGAAATGTTGTGAAACAGTGGAATTTATTTTTTAGCCGGTTTTACCATAATGGTCAGAACCGTGCCTATGAGTACCAGTACTCCGGCGATGGTAAAGGCCAGCGGGAAATTACCGAGGTCACCTAATTTGCCTCCCAGTATTGGGCCTATGATGCCACCTACCCCGTAAGCAAGAAATACCCATGGGTAGTTCTGTCCCACGTTTTTAGCTCCAAAGGTGTCGGCCGTAATGGTCGGGAACAGGGCAAAGTTTCCACCGAAGTTAAATCCAATCAGCGTAGCACCCAGATACAGCAGGTATTCGTTTCCGGCCATGAATGTGAACAGGATGACAATGATTCCCTGCGTGGCTGTCATGATAATAATGGACGTTTTCCTTCCCAGTTTATCACTCATCATACCCCAGAGGATACGCCCCAGTCCGTTGGCAAGGCTGAAAAATACAGCCATGGCCGTTCCGGCGATGGCACTGGCTTCGGCAGCAGAGAGTCCGCTGTTCTGCAGCGCTTCCATCGGATAGAGTTTCATCAGCCCGATCGACATGAGGCCTGCGCCCGCGCTGAATACGAAGGTGAAAAATATCAGGTAGAACTGTACTTTATTCAGCATTTCCGAGCTGCTGAATTCACGGTCATCAGCAGTTCCTGTCGAACTACCGGAATCCTTATTCTCTTCATAGCCTTCCGGTTTCCAGCCTGCCGGAGGAAACTTCATCCACAATCCACCGATGATGACCATAACTGCGAAAGCAATACCGTAAACCATAAACACGTTGGAGAGTCCGAAATTCTCAATCAGATGTCCCCATGCTCCGGCCAGTTTTACCCACAACAGAGCGCCAAAACCGAATCCGGCAACCGCCAGTCCGGTGATCATTCCTTTTTTATCAGGGAACCAGCGCATACCCACGGCAATGGGTACTACATAGGCAAAGCCGATACCGGCACCGCCAACAAGGCCGATGAGTAGCAGCAAAGCCCAGAAGCTGCTGCCGCCGAACAGTCCTGCCAGGAAATATCCGATACCCAGGATTAGTCCTCCGATCAGTGCCAGCTTTTGCGGACCCCATACGGCCAGTTTTTTACCGGCAAATACCATAAACACGGCAAACGAGGCCAGGCCGATGGCAAATACCCATTGTGTGTCGGCTTTCGACCATCCTTCCAAAACGAGCGAAGGTGTGAACACCGACCAGGCATAAATTGCTCCCAGAGCCAGTTGAATAAGCACGGCACCTACAACAACCAGCCCCCGGTTCATTACTTTTTGATTTTCCATTTTCTTTATTTTAAAAATTGAATTCTATAAAAAAAAGACACCCTTTTGAGGTGTCTTTTTAGAATGCTTATCGTTTTACTTCTACTTTGGCGCCGGTTATAATCTCTTCAACAACACCCGGATCGAGTAATGTTGATGTATCACCAAGATTTGTAGCATCGCCTTCGCCGATCTTACGTAAAATCCTCCGCATAATCTTACCCGAACGTGTTTTGGGTAATCCGCTTACAATCTGGATTTTGTCAGGCTTGGCAATAGGCCCGATAAATTTGGTAACCGTTGCCCTGATCTCATTTTCGATCGTGCTCATTTCGTCTTCGGAGAGGTCTTCGCAAATAACGTAAGCGTAGATACCCGATCCTTTGATCTCATGCGGATAGCCAACCACGGCCGACTCGTTGACTTTCGGATGCTGGTTGATGGCATCTTCCACTTCGGCTGTTCCGATACGGTGACCCGAAACATTGATCACATCGTCAATACGGCCGATGATACGGTAATAACCTTCTTCATCACGTTTGGCACCATCACCAGTCAGGTACAAACCGTTGAACATGGAAAAATAAGTCTCGTAACATCTCTTATGGTCGCCGTATAAAGTACGCAGCATACCGGGCCACGGGAATTTGATGCAAAGAATACCTTCTACGCCGTTTCCTTTCAGTTCGTTCCCTTCAGGATCAACAAGAATCGGTTGCACACCCGGTAACGGTAAAGTAGCCAGCGAGGGTTTGGTAGGCGTAATACCGGCCAGCGGAGTGATCATTATACCACCGGTTTCGGTTTGCCACCACGTATCAACGATCGGGCATTTGCCACCGCCAATAAGATCGTGGTACCACCTCCAGGCTTCTTCGTTAATCGGTTCTCCCACAGTTCCTAATACACGTAACGAACTCAGGTCGTGTTTCGTCACCCATTCGTTACCCTGTGCAATCAATGCGCGGATAGCTGTGGGAGCAGTATAAAACTGGTTTACTTTGTATTTGGCAACAATTTCCCAGAACCTGCCGGCATCGGGCCAGGTAGGTACACCTTCAAACATAATGGAAGTAGCTCCGGCAAGTAACGGACCGTAAACAATGTAGGAGTGCCCCGTTACCCAGCCAATGTCAGCTGTACACCAGTAAATATCGCCATCGTTATATTGAAAAACATTTTTAAATGTATATTCCGAATAAACCATGTAACCGGCAGTGGTATGCACCACTCCTTTCGGTTTTCCTGTGGATCCGGATGTATAAAGAATAAACAATGTGTCTTCCGAATCCATTGTTTCCGCTTCATTATCGGTACCTACACCGTCAATAACATCGTGCCACCACTTATCGCGGCCATCTGTCCATTTGATGTCTTGTTTGGTGCGTTTAAGTACGATGTTGTGGTCAACAGTCGGGCAGCTTTCCAGAGCCTCGTCAGCAATGTCCTTCAACGGGATTTTTTTAGAACCGCGGAAACCGCCGTCTGAAGTGATCAGTACGTTGGCTGAGGCATCGTTAATACGGTCGGCAAGGGCCGTTGCCGAGAAACCGGCAAATACGATGGAATGGATAGCTCCGATGCGGGCACAGGCCAGCATAGCGATGGCGAGTTCGGGTACCATGGGGAGGTAGATGGCGACCCGGTCGCCTTTTTTAACACCCAGTTTAAGCAGCCCGTTGGCAAATTCTTTTACTTTGTCAAACAGTTCGCCGTAAGTGAGCCTTACTTCTTTTTCTTTCGGGTCATTAGGTTCCCAGATGATGGCCACCTGGTCTTTACGCATGAACATATTCCGCTCGAAAATGTTTTCGGTGATATTCAGTTTGCCGTTCACAAACCAGTTTACTGATGGAGCTCCCGGCCCGTCGAAACGCCAGTCAAGCACTTTGTCCCATTTTTTACGCCAGAAATTACTCTCTGCAACTTCTGCCCAGAAGGCTTCAGGATTAGCAACACTTTCCTGGTACTTCTGGTAGTATTCTGCCATACTTGTGATTTTATTTGTCATAGCTATAAGTTTTATAGTGTTAATGAATAATTACGTTTTAAAAGAAATAATAAAAACCGACCAGGAACCGGAAATTTCCAACTTCACTGGATTTTGTGACGTTGAAATTATCGCCCCATTCGGTTGCATAACCGGCAGCTGTATATTCGATCTCAGGCGCCAGTCTGAAATTGTTGACATTGTATATAAATCTTCCGGACGCCCGCCAAACATGCCCGATGTCAAATCCCCGGACATAAACAGAACCTCCCTTTACCATGTCTTTTGGGCCCAGGTTACGCGTGTAACCTCCAAAGATTCCGTACTGGAATTTCTTACCGTTGGTGTGAAGGTCGAACCATGTTGATGCTACACAGGAAGGAGTGTAACTGACGAAGCCTTTTAGCGGGTCAACAACATCAGTTACCACGTAACCTCCCAGCATGGTAAGGTCATACGTGTCGCCACCGTAAAATCCCATCAGTTTAAACGTAACATGCTTGCCTTTATATTTAGTATAGGCTGAAAAGGCCATGCTGTTGATCCGTGTGTTGGTTTTGTATGAACTGTCGGTTTCTGTCATCGGTACAAGCGATTTAAAGTTAACACTTGCGCCAATCAGAAACTCAGTACCTTTCGATTCGTTTTTACTTTGATACTCAAACCGCAAGTTTAACATAGGAACTGCTGAGTTTGCAAGGTATTTGTAACTTGCTCCTGCCGGTCCGTTGCTGCGGAAATCGCGCTGCCAGAAGGCAGTGAAAACCAGATTAAACTTGCCAAAATTCTGTTTGGCTCTTATCTGCGGGTTACGTGCGAAGGGCTGAAACGGGGCTCCTGTGTTAAATGATACGGTTCCCGGGTAGCACTGTGTATTGAACATAGGGTGCCAAAACTGTCCGGCCAGCAACATGGTTTTAGGCCACTGCAGTTTGATAAATGCATGGCGCAACCGGAACCCGTTGATGTCTGCATTGGTAGTTCCGAAAAACTCACCCTCAATATAAGCTGAGGTTTTGGCATTCCATACATCAGGGCCAGTTGCCAGTAATTTTAAACGGGTTTGAATGGACAGCATGTTCAATTGCATGTTGGCATTGATATCTTTTCCATCCGGATCAAGGTCTTCATTTATCGGATAAAGAAGAAAATGTCCTTCGCGAACCATTATATTTTCACGGGTATCGAGAAAAAGATCGCTTTTTACAAATCCGTGCAATTTAAGTTCGAATTTCTTTTCTTTTTCCTGTGAACTGACAAGAATCGGGAAAAGTATCAGAATAATTAAAAGGTACTTTTTCATAAAATTAATTTTGGGTTTGGTATATTGTTAACAAATTAACAATGACAAGCAAATTTAGAATATTTTATTACTTTAAAAGCATACTTTTCTTATTTATTTGTAATCTAAGTTAAAATAGGAAAACACTTGTAAATCAGTAGGTAAAGAAGACTTTTGGGGATGCTTTCTGCAATTTTAAAAACACAGTAATCATATTTCAGCAACAACAGGTAAAAAGAAGGCATATCAGTTGATAATGTGTCCGGATGCAGGCGTTCATAACCGCTTCCGGAAAGATGAATACAATCAAGTTAAAAAGGGATATGTAAAGTTTGTAATTTCGTTGGCTGATGAATGATTCAACGATATATTATTTTGGCGACCTGCAACAGACATATCTTGTAACTGCAGTTCAGGATACGCTTGAATCGAGTTCTGATTCGTCTGGTGCTGTTCTGGCAACCTTTTTTTCGCATGCGCCGGTCGAGATTTTACCGGTTGTGCGTCATCCCGCGAATGATCACTGGTTTATTTATGTGTTACTATTTCTCTCTTTGGGCGTCGCTGTCATTTGGTACAACATTCCCGAACGCTTATCGTCCATCTTTTCATTATCTCTCAAAACGATAATGGGCAGGTCGGCTGAAAAGGGATTTGCCGGCCCCGGAATCGGAGTTTCCGTTTTCTTTCTGTTAAACTCGTTGATTACGATGAGTTTTTTAGCTTTATATACATGCAAACATTTAGTTTTTAAAGAATATTTTACCGGTACAAATGAAGTGCAGATGCTGGCCTCGTTAGCGCTTGTTCTCGGACTTTTCTCTTTTGTTAAGCTGGTTCTGATCAGGTTGTCAGGTGCGGTGTTTAAAACTACGGAGATGGCGAAGAAACAACAAATTATTTATCTTAACTCGTATAATGCTTCCGGGGTTCTTCTTCTTCCGTTATTATTTGTCTTGATGATCATACCGGGGAATAATATATTGTATCTCATCCTGTTTCTTATGGCCATTATGTTCGTATACAGATGGGTACAGACCATTGCCATCGGAATTAATATAACCCATTTCAATACTTTCCATTTAATTTTGTACCTTTGCACGCTCGAAATAATACCCATGGTGGTTTTATTAAAAATCTTCATGTAAGGTATTGGGAATAAGTGTTTTTAAACAAAACGGTTATAAAATTGAAGGTAAAAAACATTCTGGTATCTCAACCAAAACCGGTCGATTTGGAGAGGTCGCCTTACGGTGATTTATGCAAAAAGTTTAATCTGAAAATAGATTTCCATAAATTTATTAAGATTGAACCGGTAACAGCAAAAGAGTTCAGGCAAGCCAAAGGTTCATTACAAGGGCATACAGCCGTAATTTTAACCAGCCGCCATGCGGTGGATCATTTTTTCAGGATTGCTAAGGAATTGAGACACGAAATTCCAGATTCGACAAAGTACTTTTGTATCTCTGAATCAACTGCTTATTATTTACAGAAATATGTGCAGTACCGGAAAAGAAAGATCTTTTACGGAAAACAGAATTTTGCTGACCTGATGGAGGTACTGAAAAAGCATAAAGAAGAGAAATTCCTCGTACCGTCATCGGACATTCATAAACAATCGATGTTTGAAATGCTGAATAAAGAAAAGGTCGATTATACACAGGCGGTTATCTACAAAACAGTTGCCAGTAATTTATCGGATCTTGATATCAGCAAATACGATGTGGTTATATTTTTCAGCCCGGCCGGCGTTAAATCTTTATTAAAGAATTTTCCTGATTACCAGCAAAACAGCAGCCTGATTGCAGCTTTTGGGCCAACAACTGCTAAAGCGGTAAAAGAAGAGGGATTAAGACTTGATATACCTGCTCCAACAAAGTCGGCTCCTTCGATGGCCATGGCTATTGAACAATACCTTGTAAAACTGGCCAAAGAGAATAAAAAAAACGGTAACAATAAGTAGTCTTTCGCACCGTAATCTTGGTTTTATCTTGCTGTTTTGAATAAATGAATAATTTTACTTATTCAAAATAAGAGACATTTTATTTGAAAAGACTTACTATACATATTATCATTCTCCTGATTTCAAGCAGTATTTTCATTTCCGGAACTAAAGCCTTCGGGCAGAAAACAGATACGATTGTGCATATTAACGGAGATGTGCTCACGGGCGAACTTAAAAAGATGATCTATGGTGTGATCACATGGAAAATGGATGGAATGGGCACAATAAACCTGGAAGAAGTCAAGGTAAACACCATGAAATCGAAAAAAATGTTTGAAATCAAAATGAATAACGGATTCGTTTATTTTGGTTCATTCGATACATCAGGCATGGCACGTACGGTAAATATTGTATTTACCAACGGAAAACAGCGTGTACGCATTGACGATATTGTTGAAATATACCCGATTAAAAGAAATTTCTGGGCGCGCAGCAGCGGAGACTTCAGCCTTGGAGCCAATTACAACAAAGGGAGTAAAGTAGGAACAATCAGTTTTTCAGGAAACCTGAGTTACCGAAAAAAGAAAACACTTTTTAAGCTCACGTGGGACGATAATAATACATTTCAGGGAGATACACTCAGCGCCAGTAAATCGGATGCTTCGTTTGCGTGGCAACGACTGATAAAAGGAAAATGGTCATTTGAAACAAGCATTGGGGCGAGCCAAAACACAGAGCTGGGCACGAAACTCAGGGTAAACCTGAATCCAATCGGTATTTATGATGTAATTTACAACAATTGGAACAGGTTGTTCTTAGGTGGCGGATTGAGCGTTTCGCGGGAAACACATTATACGGATGCGGATGTTACCAACGACCTGGCCGGACTTGTAGGTATTGGATGGAAAGTGTATCGGTATAGAAAACCAAAGGTGTGGGTTGATGCTGACGTGAGCTATATACCGTATTTGACGGATTGGGGCAGGAACAGGGTGGTGATTAATCTAAACCCGAAAGTTGGCGTTTTCAATAATGACTTTAAAATAGGTGTGAAGTATTATTATAATTTCGACAGTAGACCATCAGGTGTATCCTCCTCAAAAAGCGATTATGGAATTACACTGGAACTTACCTACTCGTTTCATTAATTTTCGCCTTAAATATAGAAACATGCAATTCACGTTATCACCTGCAGAACGACTGAAAAGTAAAAAGCAAATCGACTGGCTGTTTCGTGAAGGACAATCGTTCTTTGTTTACCCGTTTAAGGTATTGTATCTTATGGAGCATAATTCTGGTAAGAAACATGCCGGCATCATGATCATGGTATCGAAGAAAAAATTTAAACAGGCCGTTCTGCGGAACAGAATCAAAAGGAGAGTAAGGGAAGCTTTTAGAAAAAATAAGCTTCCATTGAATGCATATCTCGAAAAGAACAATAAAAGCATGCTGCTGGGATTGATTTACACAGGCGAAACTATTCTTCCTTATCAGGAAACAGAACGAAAATTAATTCTAATTTTGCAGCGCTTAATTGAACAGGATGAAAAAACTGTTGGGTAATTTTTTTATTCTTCTTATACGTGTTTACCAATACACGCTTTCGCCGTTTTTAGGGCGGTCGTGCAGGTACACACCAACCTGTTCGGTTTACAGTGTGGAAGCCATTAAAAAACACGGACCGTTCAAAGGTGGTTGGCTGGCGGTAAAACGTGTAGCTTCATGTAACCCGTGGGGAGGCAGTGGCTACGACCCTGTTCCGTAACATAAACAGTATAATATAATGATGAAACGAAAAACATATATACTTCTGATTTTTCCGGTGCTGGCATTCTTTTTTTCCCTGAATCTTCAGGCGCAGGACAAGAATAACTTTGAGCTTTCCAAGAATATTGAGATTTATGTGGATATTCTGAGGCAACTCAATTTAAACTACGCTGACGATATCAATCCGGGCGACCTGAATAAAACGGCTATTGATGCCATGCTGAAAAAACTGGATCCATACACAGTTTACGTGCCCGAATCACAATTAGAAGACTTTGAACTGATGACCAAAGGAGAGTACGGAGGTATTGGAGCACTCATCCAGAAACAGGGTGATTATGTGGTAATCACAGAACCTTACGAGGGTTTTCCGGCGCAGAAGTCGGGCCTGAAAGCAGGAGATAAGATACTGGCTATTGATGGTGAAAATGCCAAAGGGAAGAACACTACCGAGGTGAGCGATAAATTGAAAGGGGTTCCGGGAACAAAACTGGTTTTGACGATAGAAAGTTATGGCGATACCGTTCAAAAAGAAGTGGATATTATTCGTGAGAAAGTAAAATTCCCCAACATCCCTTATTACGGAATGCTCGACAACGGAATTGGCTACATATATTTAACACAGTTTAACCCCAATGCGGCAGCTGACGTAAAAAAAGCTTTCAACGAATTGAAACAGCAAAACGATCTGAAGGGAATAGTTCTTGACTTAAGACGTAATGGAGGCGGACTTTTAAGCGAAGCTGTAGATATTGCCAATATCTGGGTGCCCAAGGGGCAAACAATTGTTACGACAAAAGGCAAACTAAGTGAAAATGTACATGTGCACCGTACAAGGAACAACGCGATTGATCAGAAAATTCCTTTAGCAGTTCTGGTCGATAACAACAGCGCCTCGGCTTCCGAGATTGTGGCCGGAGCCATTCAGGATCTGGACAGAGGCGTGATTATCGGTGAAAGAACCTTTGGAAAAGGCTTAGTACAGCATGTTGTGCCCTTACCCTATAATTCAAAAATGAAAATTACCGTTGCCAAATACTATATCCCCAGCGGACGATGTATTCAGGCAATCGATTACTTTAACGATAATGGAAACGGTAAAGATGCACAGGTGCCTGATTCGCTGATTTCTACCTTTAAAACAAAGGGGGGAAGGTCAGTCCGTGATGGCGGAGGAATTGTACCGGATATTTGCCTGGAACCGGATTCGTTCGACCAG
>Ga0164315_10002112_pt1 | contig 15139 bp, 29 predicted proteins | sample GuaBasSedimGuay6_FD_113737 | JGI IMG/M metagenome (GOLD analysis project Ga0164315, IMG submission 113737) | Subseafloor sediment microbial communities from Guaymas Basin, Gulf of California, Mexico - Guay6, Core 4569-2, 0-3 cm | ecosystem: Environmental > Aquatic > Marine > Hydrothermal vents... | reverse complement strand
TGATGGTTCGGCAGGACAAGCATTAAAATTACTTGATCAAGTAATTGATATGGATGATACAGAAAGAGCAATCAATACACTGCAATCCGCAGGAACTTCAGAATCAGAAGTAATAGATATCTGTCGTACATTATGTCATTACAATATGCCTGAAAAAACAAAATGGGCAAAGATTAAAAAAATGCTTAAAGTATATAAATCATCTGATGGTGAGTCTGCAAGAAGACCTATTCTGGGGTATCTAAATTCAATCCTGTTAAATAACGGAGATGATAGAGTTTGGTTAATGATGCAACCTTTTATGAAAAACTTCTTCGATTCTGGAAAAGCTGGATTGACATCCGCACTATACGAAGCTATTTTTCAAAATAACTTATATGGTGAAAAATAATGATCACCAACACAGAACTACATACAAATTTAATGTATAATCCCTGGGACGGACTTTTTTATTGGAAAGTTTCAAATTCAAATAAAGTTACAATTAGCAGTATTGCAGGAACCACAAATAAAAAGGGATATGTGTATATAACAATTAACAACAATAAATTTCTTGCTCATAGATTGGCTTGGTTTTATGTTTTTAAACAATGGCCAAAAAAATTAATAGATCATATAGATCAAATTAAACATCATAATTGGATAAGTAATTTAAGAGATTCTACTATGCAACGACAACAAAGAAATCAAGGAAATCAAAATAATAATACTTCAGGGGTTAAAGGAGTTTCTTTTATTACAAGAGATCAAAAATATCAAGCAAAAATAAAATTAAATGGAAAACATATATCTCTGGGATATTATACAAATTTCGATGATGCTGTTTGTGCGAGACTTGCAGGAGAGCAATGTTTAGATTGGGAAAAATGTGAACAAAATAGTCCCGCTAATTTATATGTAAAGGAAAATATTCAAAATGACTATTACCGAAATGCGAGATTATAAACAAGATATAAAAATAAATGAAAATGATTTGGAATCTGAATGGATTGAACAGGCATCCTATTTTTTATACTATGCGGAAGCTCATGCCGATGCACTTCACAATAAAGATATTACCAAATCAAAATTAGAGTATGTTTATGCTGTTATGTACTCTAAAATAAAAGCTAAATGGGAAACTCATTTTGAAAATAAACCTACAGAACCGGCAATAAAAGAATTCATCTTGTCACATAAAAAATTTAAAATTGCCGAGAAAAAATATATCAATGCTTGTTATGATGCCAATTTGATGTTAGCAGCTAAAACAGCTTTTGAGCATAGAAAATTAGCACTTAGTAATCTTGCATCATTGAAAATTGGAGGATTTTATTCTGAACCAAGAAATAAAATACAAGACATTAAAAATATAAGAGAACAAAAGAAAGCAAATCAACAAAAGATGCGGAAAAATCAAAAATTGTCATTAAAAAAGAGTGATCGTTGGGCTAAGACCCGTTTAAACACTAATAAGTAAGGAGAAAAAGTATGTCATTCAGAGATAGACTTAAAAAACGCAAAAATGCGTTGCAGAGAAGACACAACAAAGGCACAAAGAAGACTGGAGGTGGAAGATGGCCTACAATCTTTTTGAAAGACAAATTACCAGAAGGAGTAGAATTCTGGATGTGTAAAGAAGGAAAACATCTTGCCGACATAATTCCTTTTGAAGCAGGTCCAGATATGCCTTTGGATGAGAAATTAAAACCCATCACAAAAGAAGGCGAACCCGACTATGTTCTTGACTTATTTGTTCACATAAATGTAGGTAATATGAAAAAACCATTCGTTTGTCCTTATGAGAACTTTGGGGAATCTTGTCCAATTTGTGAATACATTAAATCAAACAAACTCGAGAAAGAGATTTGGAAGAAACTTGTAGCAAAACACAGAGTTGTTTATTTTCTGTGGGTTCATGATAACAGAGATGAAGAAAAGAAGGGCATTCAAATTTTTGAAGCATCTCATTTTTTCATGGAAGAAAAGATTGAAGAAATTGCAAACTCTCCGAAGGGTGGCGGGCAAGAAGATTTCTCAAATCCTGATGATGGTAAGTCTCTTGCATGGACTCGTAAGGGATCAGGCATGGAAAATACTCAATATCTTGGACACAGATTGATTGAGAGAGATGATATTATCCCTGATAGAATTCTTGAACAAACATTTCCATTGGACAGTATTGTTCATATGCATCCAACTTATAAGGAAATTGAAAAAGAATTTAGAGGAACCCTTAAAAAATTAAAACTTGATTCTGGTGAGGATGAAGAAAATAATGATGATAATGATTTCGACTCTGATATTGATGATAGTGATTTTGGCAATGATACCCGTAAAAAACCCACTACCCGCAAAAAGAAAAGAAAGAAAAGAAGTAGAAAGGTAAAAAGGTAGAAACTATGTCTCCTCGAAAGATAAAAAAAATCAAAAAGTCATTAAAAATAGTTGTTAATGAAGAACAAAAACGTCCTGATTTTATTGATAAAGAAAAACTTGTTCCAACAGGTTCAACTATTTTTAATTTAGAATGTTCTGGTAGAATTGAAGGCGCTTTTTATCTTGGGAAAATAGTCAATTTGATAGGAGATTCTCATTCAGGCAAAACTTTATTTGGATTAACTGTGTTTGCAGAATGTTCTCTGGAAGAACGATTCAATGAATACAGATTTATTTACGATGATGTTGAGGCTGCAAATGAATTTGATATCCTGTATCTTTTTGGAAACGATGTAAATAAGCGCATTGATCAAACCATAAGAAGCAAGACTATTGAAGATTTTAATGATAATCTGGCTCTTGCATTATCAGAAGATACTCCTTTTATTTACATTCTTGATTCATTTGATGGATTAACTTCTGAGGCTGCAATGGAAAAAGATGTCGAGAATAGATCAAGGAGACAAAGAGGAACAAAAGTCACTGGTAGTTATGGTGATGGGAAACCAAAAAAAGCTTCCGAAATGTTTTCTCAACGAACTCAAGATTTATCAGATCATGGATCATTATTAATTATTATTTCTCAAACAAGAGATAATATTGGTTTTGGTTCTATGTTTACCCCAAAAACCAGATCAGGGGGCAAAGCTTTAAAATTTTACTCGTGTCATGAAATATGGCTTGCATGTAAAAAGAAAGAAAAAAAGGGCACTCGAATAATAAATACAAATGTGAAAGCGAAAATAACCAAAAACAAATTAACCGGAAGACATGGGGAAGCTGAATTCCCAATATTGTTTGATTACGGTATTGATAATATTGCTTCTTGTATTGCCTTCTTAATGACTGAGAAATTTTGGACAGGGAGCAAATCCTCAATCAATAGTAAAGGATTTGTAGAGAAAATGAGATATACAGCTCTTATAAAACATATTGAGGATAATGATCTTGAAGAAGATTTATTCCAAATTTGTCAAGATGCTTATGATCAAATTTTTGAAAATCTTAAACCAAATCGTAAGAAGAAGTATTCTTAATAATACATTTAAAAAACAGGAGTTAAAAATGAAAAGAAAGAAAACAACACAATCGGTAAAAGTAACTGCAACACCATCAAAAACCATTTCAGCCAGCATTATGAGAACATTAAATCTTGGTAATTATGAATCAATTAAAATTGGCTTTGATGTCACAGAAGAAATCAAAGGCGATGTCGATGTAAATGAACCTCTTGATGCCTTGTTTGAGATAGTAGAGAACAAACTCAATGAAAAGATGGAATCATATGAGGATGCTATTGAAGAAAAATTACCAGAAGATGATGAGGAAGAAGTTGAGGAAGAAGTTGAGGAAGAAGTTGAGGAAGATGATGAAGACGATGAGGATGATTTAACCGAAGACGACATCAAAACAATGAAGAAAAAAGATCTTCTTCAGTTAATCAAAGATGAAGAACTGGAAGATGAAGTTGATCCCAAAGATTTCAAAAAAATCAATGATTTACGTGTTGCTATAATTGATGCCTTGTTTGAAGATGAAGGTGACGATGACGACGACGACTTTGATGACGACGACTTTGATGACGACGACGAATGGGGGGATGACGATTAATCCCTACTAAAATAGTATAAGATTTCTACAAAATTTTGTGGGGCTTTTCAGATAGTTTATTTGATTATGCCTAATTCCTATCAACTTCAATCGGTGAAGTTTAAGCCCCACAAATATTAAAAGGACAGCACATGAAACGGAAACGAATTTTATTAGTTGATACCTCAAGCATCCTACACGCTGTTAAACATAGCGGAATAGCTCAGTTAAAAAATAGGGACAAACCCACATATATAATGTTTGGATTTTTATTAAAACTCCAACAACTCATGCAAAAAACTAAAGCAAATGTAGTTGTATTTGCCTGTGATAGTCTACCGGAAGATTCAGTACGAAAAAAATTATACCCAAGCTATAAAGAAAAAAGAAGAACTAAAGAAAAAACTGAAAAAGAAAAAGCTCTTGATGCTCTTGCATTTAAACAATTCAATACAGTGGAAGAATACATACTGCCACGTCTTGGTTATAATAATATATTCACAACCAAGGGTTTAGAAGCTGATGATATTATAGGACGTATTTGTAAATCCTACTCTAACTGTGAAATTACTATAGTTACAACTGATCATGATATGTATCAATGCTTAACCGCTACCACTTGTATTATAAATCCTCGAAATATGCAGTATTTCACAAAAGCTAAATTCATAAAAAAATATGGCATTATTCCCAAAATGTGGAAAAGAGTCAAGGCTATTGGCGGATGTAATTCTGATGAAGTTAAAGGTGTTCCTGGTGTTGCAGAAGCCACTGCTTTGAAATATATTAAAGGAACACTACCTCCACATTATAAAACATTTAAACGAATTAAAAGTAAAGAAGGTAAGAGAATAATAAATAGGAATAAAGCTCTTGTCATACTTCCATTTAGAAGAACTCCGGAATATGAAATTAAAGAAGATCGGATAAGTAAAATTAGATTGCATAATGTAGCAACTGAATTTGGATTTATGTCAATAATCTCAGACATAAATACTTGGACAAGTATTTTAAGGGGATGGTATTAAATTGAAAAAGTGCCCAAGACAGTTAAAATCAAGTGAGATCGCAAGTCTCAGAAACTGGATTTTAAAAAAGCAAAAAGGGAGATGTTGGATTTGTGGGCAGATTCCTAAAATTGCATGTTTGGATCACCATCATAAAAAACGTGTAAAAGGTACAGGACGTATTCGTGGTGTTTTGTGTTCAGCTTGTAATATTTTCATAGCCAAGTCAGAAAATAACGCCATAAGGTACGGAGTTCAACAAGATCAATTGCCCAATAGATTACGAAAATTTGCAGATTATTTGGAGAAAAAACAATATAATTATATTCATCCAAGTGAAGCGCCAAAAGTTCCAAAATTAAAAAAGAATAGCTTTAAAAAGATTCAGAAATTATACAGCACTGAATTTCCAAATAGAAAACCCCTTGAATATCCTAAGTCTCAGAAATTGACAAAAAAACTAAAAGAAATTTATACAAAATATAATATAGAACCAGAATTTTTAAAAAATTAAAGAGGATTAAAAATGACCGTATCAACTCAACATTACACGGATGCAATTAAACAACAGTATTGCGAATTTTTTGGAGTAGATAAATTTGAATGGGAATATCTTCCCTCGTTGCAATATATACCCATTCAAGAAAGAACTGAAATTTTATATTCCTGTTTTGGTCTTCTACAACATACTCAGACTGTAAAATTTTATCCAATACTTATTCGTTGGGAAATAGACGGAAGATCATTCAGAGTTCTACTTGATCCTATAATTGAAGAATATAACACTGGTCGTGATACTCGATATAGAGAAGATGCACAAGCAATGAAGGAGCTTATTTTGAGTAAGATAAAGGAAAGTTATGCACTACTCTAAAATAAAAGTTGGTGATATTGTGGAACATCAAATTTATGGAAAAGGAATAATAGAATTCGTAAGTAAAAATAAATATGCAAAATCACCAGTTAAAGTGCATTTTAAAGAACGTAAAACTTATGGACTTTTTACAATGAATGGAAGTGATTATAAAGATGGCCCAATGAAAATGATTCATTGGTAAAATAACAACAAATTAAAAGAAGGAGTTAAACATGTTAGACGCATCGAACAAATTAGCTGATGAAGTAATCAAAGAAGCGGAAGAAGAAATTTACAAAGAGGGTTTGAAAGACGCTAAATCAAAACTCAAAAACAAATTGAGAGAACAGAAAAATGCAAGACAGATCCTGAACAACATCAACAGAGAGATTGAAGAAATCAAACTGGAAATTACGCATGAGATCGGATAGTAAAATATTTTCTCAGCCATTACGTTTAGTCTGGAATGGCTGGGAAAGTAACACCTATGCTTTGCAAAATGCAGGTTGGGAATTGTCTGTTTCTGAAGATTTAGAACGAAGGAAAATGGCAATAGCTATGCGACATAATGAGTCAGGTATGCGTGGATTCAGTGATTTAATAGATTTTGATTTTTTTCGACATGAATATTCAATGTATCAATCCACAACTACAAATGAGCATTGGCCTACATTTGGATGCAGAATAGGAAGTGATATAATTTTACAGATACATAATCAGGGGGTATCTAATTATGATTTTAATCCCATTGATGCAATGCCAATGTACAGTACAATAGAATCAATGGGAATAGATGCATTCGCTCATTTTAGAAAACTTGAAAAAACAGATAATGAAATTTTTCTAAAAGCTGCAAGTATGAATGATATTCTAAAGATGGCTTTGGAACGTCAAGAGCCTAAACAAGCCCAGATACGCAAAGTAATGGTAAAAAGAAAAGAGATTGATGTAATGAGGAATTCAAGACTAAAAGCAAATTTAAGGTTGGTGACATAAAATGGAAACTTTAAAAAAACAGTTCGATAAAGATAGAGAAAATTTAATTTCCAAAATAAAAGAATCTGTTGCTTATTTTGAAATACGAACGGGAACTTTTGTAAGGGATATAAATATTGATATTTTAACTCATAAACGTTTAAACACCATTGATAGTGCTGCTATTACTAACATAAGTGTAGTCACATCAATGGACGACAAACAATATAGCATAGATATATAGGGACAAGCAAAATGATTAAAAAATATACAAATAAATGCAATGATGAAATCTCAATGAGTAGGGTACGTGAATCAGAGGTGGGTGTCTTTTTTAAAAGTGGTTTAAATGCTCGAAAAATATCTGGTGGTGATTCATTTATGAAAATTATATACGCAGATACCCCAGTGCATGATTTTCTCAAAGCCCATTATGAAGCGATAGAGAAGTTTAAAAACTACTGGGAGGAGACTATAAAAAATGATTGAAAAACAACCACTTGTAATTCAATTATCAAGAGAGTTCAATATTAAACTAAACACAGAAATAATTACAATTTTCTTTTCAAATAAATATGTTGAGTTTAAAATTGATAAAAAAGAAATAGATTATGACCGACTGATATTCCCTGCTATGTTTCAATTGATAAGTGTAAATGGTTGTATTGAGTATCCCATCACATTAAAAAATATTTCTATGCAGCACACACTTTACATTGCAAATATGCCCTTAAATAAAGAATTATTTTCTTTAGAATCAGGCAAAACTGTAATAATTAAGGGAGACAAAAATGAGTCTGAAATCAGTACATCATAAATTGATGACAATTAAGAACGAAAGTTCAAGAAATGCTAAGATATCACTTTTAACTGAATATCTCAAAAGTGATACGTTTAAGCGTGTTATTGTGCTTATGTATTCAGAAGATATGCACTTTAAAGTAAACAAACTGATGAAGTTCACTCCATTCAAACCTGGATTGTTAAATGAAAGACCAACCACCAAAGAATTATTTAAATTTCTTAACCAACTTGCGTTACAAAAAGGAACTACCAATTCTGATAAAATTAAATTATCAAGACTTGCTTCAGTTGATAAAGAAACATATGATGTTGTAACACGAATAATAAACAAAGATGCTAAATGCGGTTTTGGTGGTAAATCAATCAACAAAGCATATCCGAATTTATTATTTCTGATGCCTTATATGAGATGTTCAACTGCCAAGAAAAAGATGGGAAACATTGATTATGAAACTGGAGCTATTGGTCAGGAGAAGGCTGATGGAATGTTTGCCAATGTTATGATTGATTCCGAAGGCAAAACATTATTTCGTTCCAGAAATGGAAACATTATTCACCAATTAGATCATCTACATAAATTCTTAAAACATTGTCCTGAAAAATATAGAGATACAGTTTATATGGGGGAGTTACTTATTAAAAAAGACGGTAAAATTTTCCCACGACAAACTGGAAATGGAATCTTTAATTCATGTATTCAAAATACCGCTGACCCTGAAATGACTAAATATGCAATCGTTAAATTATGGGATGCAGTCCCATATGATCATTTTTTAAGCTGGCAATCTAAAGTGGAGTACAAATATAGATTGGGCAGAGTAGCTAAGTTCGTGAGTGCCATGAATGACTCTCCTTTATTCAGTCGAATCAAATCTAAAACATTATTTTCTTTAGATGAAGCCAATGCGTTTTATAAAAGACTGAGACAGAATGGAAAAGAAGGGGCAATCATCAAAAACATGCATTCTAAATGGAAAGCCCACACCAGTTTTGATTGTATAAAGTTAAAAAATGTGTCTGATGCTGAATTGAGAATTGTTGGATGGAAGCATGGAAAAGAAGATACTCGATTCAAAGATTGTATGGGTTCAGTTCAACTTGAGTCAGATGATGGACTTGTCAAAGTTTCAGTAAGTGGATTCACGGACAAAGAACGTTTACTGGATTGGGATGCAAGAATTGGCAAAGTAGCAACTCTTGAGTATGAAGGATTAATTAAGGATAAAAGCAGAAAAGATATCTACTCACTTTATCTTCCTCAGAACCTTGAAATGAGACCAGATAGAAATGATACAGATACTTTAAAGGATTTGAAAAACAGATGAAAAAAGACAAATTAGAAATAATCAAGAAAGGTGAAGGTACCATCGGGCATAAATTTATGTGTCAAGAAAATGATAACGAGATAAAATTTTTTCACGTTGATGGAGATGTTGATGATGGGGAATTTCATTTTGGAAATGCAGATGGAATTGGTGGATGGACTATCATTGGCAAAAAAGATTTATTTGCCTGCCTGAAAGAACTTGAAATTTTATGATTATCTTAATGAAATATTAATAAAATTCTTGACATTTTTAAAAATGTAGTATAATAATAATATTATGAAAAAAATTGAAACTAACATAACAAAACGATGGGAAATTGGTATTGAACATCATCCTAAATCAGAGAAATTAGTAAGAACAATAGCCGATTTGGATACGAAATATGGTGGGGATTACTTTTGTTTTAAAATTGGTGGTGATGGGGATAACGGGGAACATCTTATGTATCTTTTGGATATTTACTTTGAAGAGAAGGAGCATAATGAATTTATCTAAAGCATTAATTTGTTCCGCAAAATTTAAAAGTGATCACTGTCTGAATAATTGTTTTCATGGCATTCCACATATGCACGAAAAAGAAAGAGATGCCAATTGTAAAATCGGACAACTATGCACCCTAAGTAAAAGCAAGAGTATCTTAACCGTGCATTGTAAAAAACTATCAGCAAAACAAAGAAAGGAAATCATAAATGAAAGCAAGTAAAAAGGATATTATTAAAGCTTCAGAGTTGGGAATATTAAGATCATTACCCGATTTCTTAATAGAACCACTAAAACCAGGAAGATTGAAACGTAAATTCATGGAAGTAGCTTTAATTGTTGATAGTGAATTACGCAAAATTTATCAAAATAATAATTCATTTTTTACTGATAATAAAGAAGAATTAGCAAAACACTTAACTAAATTTGGTGAAATTACCGAGTGGGGGAATAGTAAAGACGGAATTCATATCGCCTCTGTAGTTTCTTTTTGTCTTGCTTTTTTAGAAGTATCTGAATCAAAATTTACACCTAAGTTAATTGAGTATCTTACTGACATCATGGATTATTATGAACGGGCAGGAAATTTAAACCATGATGATATGTGGACAGGACAAAAACTCAATAACAGATGGAATGAAATCAATAAAAATTATGAAGGATGTTAGGTCGCACCTAACTGATTTGGGGGTTGCTCAGGTTCTTCCCAATAAGAAATGCCAAATAAACCTGTCCATTATAAAGGAAAAATAATGTGTCATTGAGTAAAGGAGTAGAGATGAGAAATGACAGTAATGAGATGCTTGAATTTACAGGAATTGTAAAAGTAGACACAGGTAAAGCATATTTAATCAATGTAGATGATACTGAAGTCTGGATTCCTGATAGTAAAATAGATTGTATTGATGAACCCAGAATCGGAAAAGAAATTGATTTTGAAATTCCCAGATGGTTAGCAGAAATTAAGGAGTTAATATGAAAAGATGCAAATACTATCCATCTATTAAAGATGATACGTGCATCTGTGATGCAGGATCAGATGTATCTGGAACAGATTCACATACACATATATGCTCTATTGAATATAGTGAAACTTGTCAATGGGCAAATGAATTTAAAAAAGACACGCACAAAATTAAAATATACGCTTGGGCTGATTATACCTGGTATTACGCTGATGAAATTCCTGACATGGATATGTTTTTACAAAGTAATGGGTTAAGTGATGATTATCATACTTTGTTCATTTCAATTGATCATGATTGTGAATGGATATCGAAATACATACATGATGTAATGGATGGAAAATTTTAAAATGACTTCAATTCAAAATAATATTTATAAACAACAATATATTGGCAATATTTTATGCGCAAAAGTCAGAGTTATGTCTACAAAAAGGACTGTTTATCGAGCAAGGGACATTTTATAAAACCAATGGAAGCTGAATTGTCAGAATTTAAAAACTTTAAGACATGGGTTCAATTTGTTAAAGAAAATTGGGTTCATGATGGGGTATGTATAAAATGAACAGACGTGAATTTTTAAAAGGAATGTTTTCGGCAGCGGTTATTGCCGCAATACCAGCTTCTACTCTAAATCCTTTTTTAAACAAAACAACTGATATTATTACTATTGATGGTGTTATAGTAGATTATACCAGTAAAACAATAACACTTGATAAGAGTAGAAAATGTTATTCAGTGCAAGAATTCTATAGCGCAATGATGGAAGTATGGGATGATGATGAATTACTACCAATAATCAGAAACGCTTCTATAGATGATGTGATGCTTGGAGGGTAAAACAAGGGGGGAAGTGTTATGAAAAGAAGAACATTTAAACAAAAGAGGGGGCTTGATGATGGTATTAATGAAGTTATATTTGTGCCCGCACATGCTAAGAAGTGCTACATTAGACCAATAGTATCATATCCTGTTAAAGATTGTATCAGGCAAATTCCTAAATTTGGTACACATCTATTTTTTGAGCATAGAAATATTCCTATAGATAAAATTTATTTATTTGGAGTTTGAATATGATTAAATCAATTGATATTAAGAATTTTGAAACTCATTTAGATACCTCAATTACACTGCATAAAGGTGTGAATACATTTGTGGGTGAATCAGATGAAGGTAAGTCGGGAATCATTCGAGCCATAAAATGGAATACTAAAAATAGACCACAAGGTGATGCTTACAGAAATGATCAACTTACCAAAAAAGATAAAAAGAAATTCGTACAAGTCAAAGTTAATTATAAACAAACTGGAATTGTTCTACGTGAGAGAAACGATTCAGGTAAAAATCATTATGTAATTAATAATGGAGAACCTTTGAGAGCATTAAGAACAGATGTTCCTCAAGAAGTAAAAGATGTAACTCAAATGAAGGATGTTAATATTCAAGGACAACATCCAACAGAACAATATTTCTTACTTGCGGATAAACCAGGACAAGTAGCAAAGAAATTAAATGAAGTTGCTGGATTGACTGTAATGGATAAAGCAATGTCTGAGATCAATAGTCAAGTAAGATCAACCAATTCCGAATTAAAATTAATAAAAAAAGAAATAGAAACCAATGAAACAAAACTTAAAAAATCTGATTGGGTTCCTAAAGCGGTTGTTTTTGCAAATAAATTGAAAAAATTTAAAACAAAATTAGAAAATAAAAGCACCAAGATTCAGCAATTATCCCATGCAATAACTCAATTGGAAATTGTAAATGAGAAATTACAACATTTTAAAGGCATAGAAAAAGCTTTAATGGAAATTACAGAACATGAAAAATTATTCACCAAAATTAAAATAATAGAAACTCAAAAACAAACATTAGAAAATAACATTTCTATGCTCAAATCAATTGATTTAGAAATAAAAAGTAGTCACAGTACTAAAAACGCATTAAACACATTAAAACAGCTTGAAAAACTTCAACAAAGCATATCAGCAAATGAAAAAGAAACTGAAAACTTGAAAAAGATGTTGAGTCGCATAGATTATTCAAACAAACAGTACTTAATTGCAGAAATGGAATTAGATAAAATCACAAAAGAGTTCAATGAAATGATCAAAACTACAGAATGTCCAGTCTGTGGCAGGAGGAATTAATGAAAACTGTAAAAGATTTAAGAGAAAAAAGGGAAGGTATAGGTGGAAGACGTGAAGAAAAAGATAGTCACCCATCATATGGGATGGCGAGTATATCACATATCAGTACGGGTGGTCCTGGAATTCAATTGTTTGGATCAGGAATAAAACATAATCATTTTATTCAATTATCCATTAAACACGCAGTACGTTATAGAGATAAATATGGGGAACACTATTTTGGAGAAGATCAGATTACACAAGTATACTTATCTGCTGCTCAATTTACAGGTCTTATGACTCGTTCAAATACTCCAGGTGTCCCTTGCACTATAAACTTTATACAGAATGAAGGTCATATTGAAAACGCTCCAGAACATAATATCAAAACTGAACTATATGATGATTTAAAGGACAAATATAAAGAATTAGCTGAGAAGATAAAAACATTACAAAATGAAATTGAAGAAGATTTAAAAGGGTCCGTTAAAGCTGCTACGAAAAAAAAGATAAGGTTTGCTGTAAATCAAATACATAATGATGTAAGTTCCAATATGGCTTATTTATTAAAATGTCAAACAGAAAGATTGGAAGAAGTAGGAACCCAAATCATAGCGGAAGCAGAATCAGCAATGAATAGTATGATACGTAATGCTGGATTAGAAAAATTAAAAGATCAAATAAAAACAATTAAACCGACTACAAAACTAAAAAGGATTGTAAAAAATAATGACAGTGATTAATACATACAATAAGTTTATTGCTTGTGCTGATCTTCACATAACGAATAAACGTCCAAAAAATCGAAAGGGCGATTATTACTCTCAAATAATTTCTAAATTTTCTTACATCTTAGCTCTAACAATAAAACATTCCGAAAACGGATTACTTGTAGTTGCGGGCGATTTCTTTGATTCTCCAAATGTACCTTATAAAGTTTCAAGACATATCATTGAACTTCTTATAGATGCAAATATCCGAATATTGGTAGTTCCAGGACAACATGATTTAAGATATCACGTATCAGGACTTGATAATACACCATTAGGAATTTTATCAACTTGTAAATTAGTTACTGTCTTACATCCTGATTCTAAAGTAGTCATTAATGGAGTATCATTTGCAGGTGCAGGATGGAATGAAGAACCAAAAGATCCAGTTGATGTATTGCTTATGCATCGCATGGTAACTAAAAAAGGCGAACTATGGCCAGGACAGACAAATTACTCTCCTGCTCATGGAATTTTAAGAAAATATCCATGGGCAAAGTGCATCATAAGTGGGGATAATCATCTTCCTCATTCTTTACGTAAAGAGGGAAGACTTCAAATAAATTGTGGAAGTATGGTACGTTCAACTAAATCACAAATTGATTTTCAGCCCAGAGTATACTTGGTTGATACAAAAGATTGGAAATCAAGACCATTGAAAGTGTTAGTTAAACCTTCCGAAGAAGTTTTTGATTTTAATAAAATAGAACAGGACGATATTCAAGAAGATGCCAAAAAAGAAGCTGAAAAATTAATTGCCAGATTTATTGATACATTGCCAGAACAAGATAAAGAGAAGCCAAAATTCTCAACAATATTGGGGACATTATTAAAACAAATTAAACCAAATAAGAATGTAAAAAATATTATTAACCAAATTATGGAGAAAATAAATTGAATTTAATTGACTTAAAGAAAAAGATAATAGAAAAAGATAAACATAAAAATATAATAATTGGAAAAAGAGATATGTTAATGGAGAATTTAACTGAACTTGGTTATAAAAATCTTGATCAAAGTCTCAAAGCTCTGGAAAATATGAAAAAAGAATTAACAGAACTACAGTTAAAATATGATGATGGATTACTTAAATTTAATAAAAAATATAGGCATCTCTTAACATGATAGAATCTTTATTTGAAAAATTAGATGATGAAGTTGCAGACCGTAAATTTGTGAAAAGAGAATTAGATAAGTGGGATTCAAAACAAGAAACAAAACTCACTTTAATTACTGATTTAGAGGAAGTTAGAATTATATTTCAAAAAGCTTCACAGATTACACAGCAACAACTATCAAAACGGATATCTAAGATAGTTTCATCTGCTTTAGCTGCTGTATTTGAAAATCCTTACACGTTTAAAGTTGATTTTGTTTTAAGACGTAATGTAACTGAGTGTGATTTACTGTTTGAACGAAATGGGAAAGTAAAAAATCCTTTGGATTCTTGTGGATATGGTGCTGCTGATATTGCTGCATTAGCCTTACGAGTAGTATATTGGAAATTAGATGATGATGCAAGAAATGTACTCATACTTGATGAACCCACAAGAAATCTTGATGCGAAGAAACAAAAATTGGCTTCAATGATGATTAAAAATCTTAGTAGAATGAAAGGTGGATTACAATTTATCATAGTCACACATAATCAAGACCTTGCGGAATCTGCTGATAAACAATTTCAAGTGGTTAAAGAAAATGATATCAGCCATGTAAGTGCAATAAAAAAGGAAATTATTTTATGATGGGTAGGTCACATGATACGAGTACACAGTATGTAAATGAACCAATAATCTGTCAAAAATGTGGATTAGATA
>Ga0164315_10002110_pt1 | contig 15142 bp, 7 predicted proteins | sample GuaBasSedimGuay6_FD_113737 | JGI IMG/M metagenome (GOLD analysis project Ga0164315, IMG submission 113737) | Subseafloor sediment microbial communities from Guaymas Basin, Gulf of California, Mexico - Guay6, Core 4569-2, 0-3 cm | ecosystem: Environmental > Aquatic > Marine > Hydrothermal vents >... | reverse complement strand
TTGAGAAATCCGATTTGTTCTTCAGTTGAGAAATCCGATTTGTCCCCCAAATCGGATTTCTTTTTGATAAATCCGATTTGTTCTTCAGTTGAGAAATCAGATTTTTCCAAAATCGGATTTCTTTTGGAGAAATCAGATTTTTCCCCAAAATCGGATTTCTGGTCAAAATCGGATTTCTTTTTGATAAATCCGATTTGTTCTTCAGTTGAGAAATCAGATTTTTCCCCAAATCGGATTTCTGGTCAAAATCGGATTTCTTTTTGAGAAATCCGATTTGTTCTTCAGTTGAGAAATCCGATTTGTCCCCCAAATCGGATTTCTGGTCAAAATCGGATTTCTTTTTTAGAAAATGGATTTGTTCTTCAGTTGAGAAATCCGATTTTCCCCAAATCGGATTTCTGGTCAAAATCGGATTTCTTTTTGAGAAATCCGATTTGTTCTTCAGTTGAGAAATCCGATTTTTCCCCAAAATCGGATTTATTTTTGAGAAAATGGATTTGTTCTTCAGTTGAGAAATCAGATTTGTCCCCCAAATCGGATTTCTGTTTTAGAAATCCGATTTGTTCTTCAGTTGAGAAATCCGATTTGTTCTTCAGTTGAGAAATCCGATTTTCCCCAAATCGGATTTCTGGTCAAAATCGGATTTCTTTTTGAGAAATCCGATTTTTCCCCCAAATCGGATTTCTGGTCAAAATCGGATTTATTTTTTAGGCTGTGTTGACATTTCATCATAAGTCATTGATTTTTCATTGAGTGCTTATTTTTATAACTCATTGAAAAATAGAATATTTTTGTTAAATGTCAACCGAACCTAGAATTGCTCCAACAATCCGTATCTGCTCCAACATAAAATCTGGTTTTCCCGGCAAAGGCGAGCACCCACCACCAGAACATGTAGTTTAAAACCTAGGTGAAAAATAATTGGGCGTTTGGTGGTCCAGCCCACCACCACCACCAAACCCCACCAATCATTGGTAGTGGGCAACAAAAAGACATTGCCCACCCTACTTGGCTATTTAGTCTTCACTCTTAAGCGTTTTATTTTGTCTTTTTTCAGGCAACATGGCATTCCATACGCCAATGAGCAAGCTCGCCTTATATAACACAATACCACTGACAATAACAAAATTGAGAAAAAATACACCACCTAAACAGATAAAACCGGGGATAATTGACAGATTCAAATTAGGGTCGTCCTGAAATGTGGGTGATATTCCCCCCCCCAGGTTTCCTTAAGGCTATTGACATTCAACATACTTACGGGTTGTTGGGGATAAATTCTAAAAAAGAAAGAAATCCATTTTGACCAGAAATCCGATTTTGGGGAAAAATCGGATTTCTCAATTTTGACCAGAAATCCGATTTTGGGGAAAAATAACTGAAGAACAAATCGGATTTCTAAAAAAGAAATCCGATTTTGGGGAAAAATCGGATTTCTCAACTGAAGAACAAATCCATTTTCTAAAAAATCAATCCGATTTTGACCAGAAATCCGATTTTGGGGAAAATCGGATTTCTCAACTGAAGAACAAATCGGATTTCTCAAAAAGAAATCCGATTTCGACCAGAAATCCGATTTTGGGGAAAATCGGATTTCTCAACTGAAGAACAAATCGGATTTCTCAAAAAGAAATCCGATTTTGGGGACAAATCGGATTTCTCAACTGAAGAACAAATCGGATTTCTCAAAAAGAAATCCGATTTTGGGGACAAATCTGATTTCTCAACTGAAGAACAAATCGGATTTCTAAAAAAGAAATCCGATTTTGGGGAAAATCTGATTTCTCAACTGAAGAACAAATCCATTTTCTAAAAAATCAATCCGATTTTGACCAGAAATCCGATTTGGGGGAAAAATCTGATTTCTCAACTGAAGAACAAATCTGATTTCTCAAAAAGAAATCCGATTTTGGGGAAAAATCTGATTTCTCAACTGAAGAACAAATCGGATTTCTAAAAAAGAAATCCGATTTGGGGGACAAATCGGATTTCTCAACTGAAGAACAAATCTGATTTCTAAAAAAGAAATCCGATTTGGGGGACAAATCTGATTTCTCAACTGAAGAACAAATCTGATTTCTAAAAAAGAAATCCGATTTTGACCAGAAATCCGATTTGGGGGAAAAATAACTGAAGAACAAATCTGATTTCTAAAAAAGAAATCCGATTTGGGGGAAAAATCAGATTTCTCAACTGAAGAACAAATCCATTTTCTCAAAAATCAATCCGATTTTGACCAGAAATCCGATTTTGGGGAAAAATCTGATTTCTAAAAAAGAAATCCGATTTTGACCATTTTTGGGAAAATCGGATTTCTCAACTGAAGAACAAATCCATTTTCTCAAAAATAAATCCGATTTTGACCAGAAATCCGATTTTGGGGAAAAATCTGATTTCAAATATTGAGTTACTGTGAGATGAGTGTGACTTCCATTTGATGTAGAAGTGTAGGGGCCGGCAATGTGTTTTTATTGCCCTGATGGTGTGACATATTTTGGTGGGCAACAACTTTGGTGGGCAACTTCAAGACGTTTGGTGGGCAACAAAAAGACGTTGGGTGGCTACGATTGTCATGGTCAAGACGTTTGGTGGGCAACAAAAAGACGTTTGGTGGGCAACAAAAAGACGTTTGGTGGGCAACAAAAAGACGTTGGGTGGCTACGACTGTCATGGTCAAGACGTTTGGTGGGCAACAAAAAGACGTTGGGTGGCTACGACATCAAACTGAAGTCACACTCTGTGAGATTTATAATGGAACAATCGTTTGGTGAAAAAAACTGAGCAAAACCACGTCAGATTTAACACCCCAGGTGGGGGGTGAGTCTGGGGTGGTGAAAATTGTGAATTGTGTTCGCGCCTAAAGTTTTTGCACGCAAAAACTTTAGGCGCGAATTGTGAAGTATTAATTGCTAATGAAAAAATTGTTATTTAAGTAAGTCACTATTTTTAGATATTTTTTTTAAAAGCGGAGCCAAATCACCTGATTTTCACCACCCCAGGGTGAGTCTGCTTTAGCAGATTTGAGCTTTTAGCCTGGGGATTGATCCCCGGGCGATATTTTGGACTAACTATAGTTTTTCAGATAATTGGCATTATTGGATATTGGGGATTGGCGACTGTCTGTTGTTGATTCTTCAGTGAACAGATCAAGCCATGCAGTTATCGACAAATTAGGCAGATGCCCCTTAATATTTAAAGGGCTCGTTTAGGCAACTGTGCCGGGATTGCCCCTAAGACTAAGGAACCTCGCTCTAGTCCCATTTGGTTAACGCGAAACACGCCATTGAGTGCATCACCATAGCGCGCTCGCACCAAAATATCCTCCCCTAACTCCTTTCCCCTTTTCGCTCGCACCGAATCGCTCCCCCCTAAACGCACATTCAGGCTAAATGGACGCTGTTCTTGAGCCGTTTTGCCCAGCGGTGCCGGTAATTTGATGTCCATACCTAACAAATCCGCTTTAAAATGAATATCTATAGCGTTGTTGCCCCCCACTTTGTTAGGAATAGTCACTGTCACACTCCAACGAGTCGTGCCAGAAAAAGCCGTCGAGAGTACTTTGGTAAAAATAGCATCCCGGTTGTTTGAACCTGCGGCATTTTTTTCTTGGCTTCTCGCTTGGAGTTGAGTTAATTGTTCAGAGAAAAATAGCGGATCGGCAAAGCCAGTCACTTGTATCATAGTACCTTTGGGCTGTTTATTGCCCAAGGTGAGGACCGAAAAGCGAACCGGATTGCCATGTAACTTGCCTCGCATGTGTTGAGTAGACACGCCGTTCTCGCTAAAATTCAGCCGCCCTGCAACGTCAGTCAGGGTCAGGTTTAATGGTTTATCATGTAACGTCGTCTCTTTGAAAAGAATCGACCCCTGTACTTTGGTAGGCTGTTGGTTGGCTAATGGAATAGCGAGATTCAGAGCTAAGTCGATAAACCCATTCAGTTCTAGTCTCTGAAGATTAATACTGTCACGCAGTGGACTTTCTTCAATAAAGCGCAATCCATCCGCTGCCTGCCCATGCGTGCTGCCCACTAAATTAAGCAGCGGTGCCGATAAATCAGCGATTTCTACAACGGTGTATCCTAGCTTGCTGTTTAAAATCTTGCCTTGCTGGACGGTGAAAGTCAGTGATTGCCCTTTAACAAATACTTCGGCCTTCAGGTTGCTTAAATCAGGCCAACCCTGTGCGTAGTTAAGATGGACATGATTGATGTCGGCCTTACGGTATTTGAGACAGTTGACCATTGCGTAATGTCACCTTTAAATTGCTATAAGGCACGCCGCCTTGGGGGATATCCACACAGCCGCTCACTGGCACTTTCATTTGATTATCAAAGCCTTGCAACTTTTTAATCATCACCTGCCATTTTTGGTCGGTGCGTTGCCAACTGAGATGACCTTTCAACTGTGTCAATGAAAAATACCTTAATTTTTATAGCCCACCAAGGAAACTCAGGGCCACTACCGAAAATCAGGGAACGAAAAAACTTTTGCCTAGAATTGGAAATTGGGAATTGGGATTGTCGATTAAAAGATGTCCAAGCTTAAAAATCTTTGGCCCTAGAAAAAATAACCAAGTTTTGGCCCCCCAATTCAAATACCCAAGACTGACAAAAGACCTGACCAAAGTTTCGTTCCAAGCGGGCTGCCCATTATATAAGTCATTGATTTTTAATACACTACTGGTTTGTAAGGACTACCTATTTATAGGTATATAAACAAGTATTTATGATATTTTGTAGTGGTCAAGATGATGTTGAGCAATTGGTATCTGGGCTCAATGGGTAATAGGTTTGAGGAAATAGGTTTGAGGAAATAAATAATCAACGTTTTAAAATTTGACTTGATGATCAAGTTTTTTGTAAGCTTTTGATTTAAAAATAAATTTTTCATCATTATTTTTAAAAGAATTATTTTGACAAAGAGCTTGACAACTTTTAAAAACCCGCTTAGCTTATTATGTAAACCTTATTTTTTCGTGGGCATCCCTTAACTCATTAACCGGTACTGAACTCCTAACGTACTTTATTATTGAAAGAGGTGCATTCCATTGTCAAAAAACTGGTCATTTTTATCATTTCATTGATTTATAAAATACTTATGTGTGCCTCTTAAATATATTTAGTAAATTTCAATGAGTTACATGACACCCACGGAACTAGGGAATGCGCCCTCTGATGGTGTCGTTCAGAAGGCCGACGGCTTAGTTACTGTGAGCCCGACAAGTACAAAGATTGGGTCATCACATTTAAGTCAAATCATTTGAGCCTCTTGCAAAACTCTTAAAAATTACCCAGGTTTCCTTAAGGCTATTTACGTTCAACCCCTTTGGGGTTGATGTTTTTAAACGTTTTCCAGGTTTCGCCTGGACTACTTAAGAAAACTTGGGGCAACCCCGTCGGGGTTGAATTTGAATAGCCCCAGGTGCCAACCTGGGGTTTTGCAAGAGGCTCATTTTATTAATTACTAAGTGCTTGAACTAAACCCTCTTGGTCATTTAGAGCTTCGCTATGAATTATATTAGTTGTCAACGAGTTAAGACTAAGTGCTTGAACGAAAACCCTCTTGGTCATTTCAAGCTTCGCTACGAAATATTTTAGTTATCAACGAGTTAAGATTGGCTTTATAATTAGGTTTTGAGTAACCGTCGCCACGGATTAACGAATATGCCGTTTGTGGGGTACATGACTGGTTTGCAGTGAGTTGGTGAGTGAGCTAAGTGGACATGGCATTTTGGGTTATGAGTGTTCAGGGTTTATCTATCGATGGGTGTAGCGAAATTCTACCCATCCTATGTGGGTTACGCACGCATAGATAACCAAAAAGCACCAACGGGTTGATGGAATTCGCTAAATTCGTGGGAGCAAATTTACAAATCATTTAGGATGTTTATTGATTATTTTTAGAGCTATTCGTTATTAGCGAATTTGGTAAATATTGTAGTGGTCAGACTGATGTTGAACATTTGGTGTCTGGGGTTTATGGGTAATAGGTAATAGATAACCGGTGATATGCCATAAATAAACCGACATTTTAATCGATCATTTATGAATGATATTCAATCGGTTCCGGGATGCGTATTGATTCATGGCTAAAAATGCATCCCCGATTTACCCGGCAAGCTCATTACCCATTACCCTTAGCGAAGCAAAAGTTGACCGCATCGTTCCAACTTTTGCGTAGATCCCATTACCCCCAAACACAAGTTGTTGGTGCCTTTGAGGAGCAATGGGTAATGGGTAATAGGTAATAGGTTTGAGGAAATAAGTAACAGATACATAGATCATAAATAACATGAACGTTTTAAAAGGATATTTGAATGAGATTTAATAGGTTTTGGGATGCGTATCATTGATTTATTGGCTAAAAATTCATCCCCAATTACCCGGCAAACCCATTACCCATTGCCCAGCCGAGGCTAAATTTGCGCGCAAAAACGGAGTGCCAGGCTAAAGTATCTTGCGCGCCAAAACTTTAACCTAGAACTGAGAACCCATTACCCCTATACACAAGCTGTTTAACATCAATTTAACCACTACAGAATTTGGTAAATCTATTGACTATAGATGTTCATATAATTAATTTCACAAGTCAAAATTAACGGATACTATCCCTAAGAAGGGATAGCATCCGTTTCGTTACATTATTTTTCTGAAATACTATAATTAAACAGTATCGAGTCGATTTATTGGTTTTAGGGTGTGATGAATTTTTGGCTCAATTCATGTCACTCCATAATAAAACTAAAACCAGAACCCACAAAATGGCGTTCTTTTTTGATTTTTTTATACTTAACACCTGCACAAATTGCGCTTTTGTCATTCCAAACTTAAATATAACTCGATGATCAAGTTCTTAGTGAAATTATAAGGGTGACAAAGTTTTGCTATGCGATGCCTTTTAATACTAAGTTAGTGTTTTTACTTAATAAATAATAAACATTATTTCAAAAAGTTATTTTCACTAAACCTTATAAATTAAGGCGTTATAAAAAAACTTGTTCATTGAGTATAAAGAATCAATCTTATTGAATTTAAAAAGAGTTCAAACGAAGTTTGAAATGACAGAAAAAACTCAGTTTATGACAGTTAGTTAGTATAAAAGGAGATTTCTATGACATTTTTTAAATTCACCAAGTCACGAGATAGTTTTGCCGTTGTATTCCATTTATTGTGTATGGTTGTTTTGCTGCTCATGTCGAGTGCGAGCCATTCTAAAAATCGGGAGGAAATTGCCAAACGGACTCCTTTTTTAGATATGCTTAATGTTGCTAACCGTATTGTCCAAAAATATTACCCACAGGGAGCGCAGTTTTATGAAGCCGATTTTGATGCGGTGAAAAGAAACACTTGGCAATTCGTCTTCAACTATCCACCTTGCCGAGGGGAAAAAAGCCATTCAACTATACTTTTGAGAATGACTCGAAGGGGTACATTTCAATTACCAACGCAGGTATGCGAACCGTTGACGGGAAAAGCCATACCTTTGCCTCTCAATCTGAGTCTTAAAGAAGCACGCAAACTAGCCAAAGAGGCCGGATGTGGGGGAGAATGGGAAGAATTTCGCCATATCCAACTGCGTTGGCCGGCTGAACCGGCTGAGGAAGCGCACTACCTATTCACTATGAAACGTGGACAGGCACTTGTAGGCGTTAATTCTAAGCAAGTAAGGTGTGTCAACTGACAACAACACGATTAATCATCAGGAGTCCAATCGACGCAAAAGTTTTGCTCCGCAAAACTTTTGCGTCGATTTTAGTTTGGGCTGTCAGGAGTCCAAACTTTAGTTTGGGCAATCCGGCAATCAAGTTTTTTGAAGCAAGATTCTATCGTGCGTGCCATTTGTAAATAACTTACGCCAGAAATGGCGACAGATACTATCCCTTTGGAGGGATAGCATCTGTATCGCGTATATTATTTTAGGCAAAATCACCTTATGATATGATTAATCATGATTATAAGTAGGGCATTGTAGTCAACTTGATGATATACAGACCGTTTTCCGTGGTATTTTTTTTATCAACAAAACGTAACTTGACAGGAGATATTAAATGGCAGAAAAATTCTATCGTATTCACCCGGGCATTGGCGTGGCTCGATTGGGTAATCATCTGACAGAGTACTTCATCGGGCCAGAGGCACCGGGAGTAATTCCTCTTGAAGGGGAAGGACCATACAAACAGGACGGTAAAATAAAACGCCAAGGTGCCCGTTTTCGCATCTACGAATATGAACGGGATACTCAAAGCAATGAGCGTGTGGTGCGGGAAATTACGAACGAGGAGGCTGATATTGAGTGGTGTGTGCATCTCGTCAATAAGAAAGCCGAAGCCGATCAATTTCCACCATCCGACACCCCCCAACGCCGAAACTTGGATGTTGTGGAGGATGATCGTGGAAAGCTGATTATTGATGCGGGTAATCAGAGCATTAACAGTAATGGGAGCCAGCCAACGGTGCTGACAGGAGGGTTTCTCAAGGATTATGATGGGAATCCGGGTGTCGAAGTGACCTTGGGGGAAATCCTTGTAGATAGGAAAGGTCATCTTATTGTCTTGGGGGGTTTCGGCAACTCTGGATCGGTACCGCCGGGAAAACCGCTCGACGACTATGCAAACAATAATTGGTGGCACGACGATGTTTCGGATGGCCCGGTGACGGCAGTTGTGCGCTTAAAAAATAATGGACAAACGGGACCAGAACAACCCGTAGATTCAGCGTGGATAGTCGTTGCTGCCCCCAGTTACGCGCCGGCTATCGATAATATGATCACGGTGCACGATGAGGCTCTTAACGTAGCTGTTCAAAAGGAGTGGATTGAAAAACCCTCACCGGTGTTGTTCACCAAACATATCTACCCGATTCTACGGCGCACGGTATTTCTACAGTGGGTGAGTGAACCTGCGGATATGGGCCATGGTAATCCTAATGAAAATTTTCTTAACCTGGATAGGCTGAAGAAACTTGCAAACCCGAGTTCTGACTATGCGAGTGATCGTCAAAATGTTTTTAAGAGACTTGCCGAACCAGGAACAACCAACGACTGGTGGGAGAACATGCCTAAACTCAAAAAGGGGCTTGATCCAGAAAATCCTACAAAAAACGATGATTTCCCATCAACACTCACAAGCTATCAATACCAGTTGATGCAGAAATGGAAAGACGGTCAGTTTAATGATGACTGGACGGATAAAACAACACTACCACTACCGGATACTACATCCTTTGATCAGATTCCGGTGACAAGTCAACCTGCTGCACTTGATCGTGCAGCCTTAGAAACTTGTATTGCCGTTCCGTTCTTCCCAGGAATCGAAATGGGTTACTTGATAGCAAGGTCGGACACTTACCGCGCACAGTTCCGGCTTGCTTCAATATTTCAACCAGGTGACTTAACAGCGGAGATGGCAGTGCCATGGCAAGCGGATTTTAAAGATTGTGGCCAAGGGTGGTGGCCCGCGCAACGACCAAATTGGGTTTTGAAGAATAATCGCAGGGAGTCGTGGGTTCCCGACTGGAACCGTCAAGATATGGTCGATAACTGGTACAAGCTTGGCTTTATCTTGAAAGATGGCGATCAATACGTCGATAAGGAAAGAACAACGGATAGCCAGGGTTCTTCTGGGGATAGTGATTCCCCAACATGGGAGAATCCCATCAAAAACTATTTTTCAAGCTCTGTTGATCACATGAAGCAAATCAGTGGTGGTAATCTGGATTTGAGTGATTACCAAAATGTGGTGAATAATGTGAAGAAGATTTACGCCTATGTATCTACGGGCAAAATGCCTCCCGGTGCCCCTTGGAGTAGCGAAAAAATCAGCACCTTCGTACGATGGATGGAGTTAGGTTGTCCTGAGTCCTAAGCGCACAAACAGCATGAAGCAAGTCACTTCAAGATTTGCTTTTTGTTAATTCATCTCAATTAGTGTGTTTATTAACCAGTGTCTAAACAATTGAGAGTAAATAAAAGATTACACACAATGGCTTCACATATCACAGTTGTGGGCGGGGGACCTGCTGGTATCGCAACAACGCTGGCCCTTATTGACAAAGGGTTCGTGGTGACCTTAATTGAGCGTTCAGATTACCACGATACCCGCGTGGGCGAACATCTGCTACCCGGTGCGTTGCCTTATTTGGAACAGTTGGGTCTGCGAACCACCGTGCAAAACGGTGAACATCGCCCCTGTCAGGGTGTGCGTTCTGCTTGGGGTGATTCGGCCCTCTACGATAACGCCTATATTTTTAATTCTTATGGCAATGGTCTTAATTTGTCTCGTCCCAGCTTCGACAAAAGACTGGCTGAACAGGCAAAACAGCGCGGGGCAACCGTGCTAATCGGAACCAGCGTCAGATCGTTCACTCAAAATAAGGACGGTTGGTTGCTGAAATTGAGTGGCGATCAAAACAACTTGACCCTACAAACCCACTTTATTATTGAAGCCACCGGGAGAAAGGCCGCGGTTGCGAGGGCATTAAAACAGGAGCGGATTGCCTACGATAAACTGGTGGGTATTGTCGGATTTTTGCCACCGCTGTCGTCAAACACATCCGTAGATGACAGTATTTTGCTTGAAGCTTGTGAAGATGGTTGGTGGTACTCTGCACTGTTATTTGATGGACAAGTGGTCGCTGCTTATATGACGGATGCTGACTTACTTTCCAAATCATCCGATAAACCGTTGGATTTCTGGCGCAAACAAGTCGAACCAACCACTCATATCAAAGCGCGATTGGAAGAATTTGAATTAGCCACTCAAGTTCAGGTTAAGCCCGCGCAAAGCCAAAGGTTAGCCAAAATAGTTGGAGAAGGATGGCTTGCGGTTGGTGATGCCGCTATCAGTTTTGACCCGCTCTCATCTGGCGGCATTACCAAAGGATTGAGCGGAGGGCTAAGGGCAGCGGAAGCGATTTTTTCTCACTTTAATGGGGAAGCGGATGCGTTGTCCCTATACGAGACCGAAATCAAACAAGCATTTGAAGATTACCTTTCTACACGCGCAAACTATTATCGAATGGAAGCACGTTGGCCCGCTTCGCCCTTTTGGCAACGCCGACATCAACCGTTACCCAGTGAAATACCGGTGATGTTAGATCCAATGAGTGTGGTGTTCGCGCCGAAAACGGTCCAACCCAAACAAGTTGGTTTATTTCTCCAAGATAAAATGCTGGAAATTGACAGTGATCTTATCACGCAATTAGCACGACAATCTAAGCCGGCTCACCAACTGGTTTCACAGTTCAAAACCGAAAGCGAGCATCAACATGATGACCAAGAAATAATCATTGCCGTTCAGTTGCTTCTTCAAGAAGGACTTTTTATGAACGAAGGAGCCAAATAACTTCTTTGTAACCATTAATTGACTACCGTCAAGAGGAGATAATAATGTAATCAATCATCAGCACATCGTCAAGAAGTCATTGGTAAGAATCGGCGAAAAAATAACTTTCCCAATTCTCACACGCCCCTAAATCACATCAAACGATGTGACTTCAAAGTATGTAGGATTCCGTTCTTGAGAGGGGGCTAGGGCTGGGGTGATGAAAATTGTGAATTGTGAATTGTGAATTGTGAAGTTAAAACAAAATCGTAACTTATTGTTTTTTTTACAACGAACTAAAACGGGATCAACTTTTGAATCAATACGGAAGCTGATTTTCACCGCCCCAGGCTAGGGCTGTTGGGGGAAGTTAATTTTTATTTCGATCCTAACCTCAAAAACATCAACACAAGTAGATTACTCAACCCAAGAAAGGAAAAATAGATGCGATTCAAATATCTTTTTATTATCATCGGTATTGGTATTGTCGTAGGCGTGGTCCAATATTGTTCCCCTGTTCCTCCCCCCCCGCCAGTTGCCGACAATGGTCCATGGATTATGCCAGGTGATGTCAAAAACACCACAAAAGCGACTCAGGTCGATTACAATGACTTCGCCTATCAGTCATTCATCGCGCTCAACTGGCCGGCCAAGCAAGGTGAGGGTAGTAACCGGGGAGAACCTGACACGACTAAGAAACTTGGTGCTCAGGGACCGGTCGTCTGGATGACCTATAAACGGCCCTCGGAAGTTTTCCTTGAAAACGCGAAAACGCCTAATGGTTGGAATGCTCCACCGCCACCACCGCCCAGCAATTGTCCCCCCGAGGCCGCGAAGGCAACGATTTTCTATCGGGCTGCGAAGGCAAGCGACAATACAATCGACGAATTGACCCAAGCGGGCTTTCCCGGGGGTGACGAGTTGGTGGGGGCACTTGTTGATCAGAACCAAGAGTACGTGTGGTACGAGCTGGCTTTCAATCAGTCATGGTTCGAGTACATTCTCAAATACCAATTTTACAATGCCAAGGAGCAAGAAAAATACACAACGAAGGGAGAAGGAAAAATACCCGATCTCCCTAAAACGGGCAAAGAATCCGATTTACCCAAATTGCCTTTCTACGCTCAACAGGGCGTAGTCGAGATCAAGGCATCGTGGCGGATTCTCAAAGACAATGACATCAAGGAGCGTTATTACCGTACGCAGGGTTATATCGTGGATCCGCAGGGTAACTGCGACCCGAAGCCTAAGGATATGGGCTTGGTTGGACTTCACATTCTTCGTTTGACCACGACTACCCCGAACACGTGGTTTTGGGCGACCTTTGAACAGGTGGATAACGTTGAAATCAAAGGGACCCCCCCTACACAGTCTAACGGCCAATCTCTTACACCGTCCTTTAATCCGGGTCCAGATGGCACGAAACCTCCCCCCTATTTGGGTGGCTATATCATAAATGGCAAAATGACTGAGTTGCCAAAGCCTCTCCCCGCAGACGAGCCGCTTCCACCGATAAACGAACGTCCGAAGGTAAATGTTTCGCGGCTACATAACATTCCTGAAAACGCTACAACGGCGGATGCCAAGTATCGTGATAAGCTCAAGGATACGGTGTGGCAATATTATCACCTTGTAGGGACCCAAACCCCCATTACAAGCGATGTCTCGTCCAAGTGTTGGGTGGCAGGGCACCATACGGAAGAAGACGAAAATATGGTTGATAAGCCGGGATACAAAATCAATGCCTGCAATCTGGCCAACACCACTATGGAAACCTACGTGCAGGGCACAAGTTGCGTCGAATGCCATGCTTATGCGGCCCCGATAGGTGATCAGGGAGCAAAATATCCGACTAATCAAATATTTACCTTTATGCTACTTAATGCGAAACGACCCTAGCAGTAGAGGTAATTATCGCATTACCTTGATGCGCGGTTCAAGCTGGGGTGTTAAATTTGAGCCAATTTATTGGTTTATTTTTCACTATATTTTTATTCCAAGCGGGCGGTGAAATCTGGGTTTATTATTGAGTTCATTGTCGACAGCGATCCCACCCTACAAATCTGTGGTGAAAAAAAAGTAGCAAAAATACCTGAAATTTAACACCCCAGGTTCAAGCTAACTCTTCTTCCTTGGTGAGCTTAAGTGTTTACCAAGGGTTTTTTTTTGTGTCTGCTCTTCATTTGTCAGCACAATATTTTCAGCACAAATTAACTAAGTAGTGCAGTAAAGTGGAAATATAAAGACCACCTCAGCCAACAGCCAACAGCTTTTCACGCCAAAATTTCTTTGTTACAGCAGTTGTCTGAAAGCTCAAGTACCCTAAAGGGCACTACAAGAGGGTTAGTCGGCTTTAGCCTTTTTTCGCTTTTAGACAACGGCTTTAGCCGTTGGCGTTGGGGTGGTATCGAAACTTCCGCTTTACTGCACTAGTGAACGAAGAAAACTCATGGTTTTTTCTTGGAGGGACTTCAACAATTGGAAACGGGACATTCAGTCCATTATTTATAACATAATTGATGAACCACTTATTCAAGAAATTCGGGAAAAAGCCCCAGATTGCCAAATTATAGGCGACTTATATTGGCTTAATACCCTGATTACCAAGCAAGAGAATAAGTCGGATATTGATGTCGTCACGGTTTTAATGGAACACTTTCAAAAAAAATATGTGGCGGTAAGAGCCTTTCATGGCTGTCGTCCAAAACACCTCTCATCTTATACCACCCACGGATTAATTCCATTTAAACCAGACACTTTCCAAAAAATAGCGCATGAATATTTCCTCACTATTGGACATACCGAGGAGGTAGCGAGGAAATTAGAGGAAATTTCCGAAGTACAATCTCAACTGCTTTATGAAGGAGAAGTTTCTTTCCATATCGATGCCAATTTCATTGTTGATTGTGCTGGCTATTATTTGATATATGGAAGTCATTCTTTGTTTGCGACAGCTATTCTTCTCTCCCGTGCTACGGACATTGATTTCAAAAAGATATTAGCCAAACAAGGTAAGCAAACTGTTTTTGTTTGCGATATCCCTCTTTACATGCTGTCGTTCAATACGATAAAAACCTTATGCAAAACCATCTTAGCAGCAATTATACTGGACATTAATCAAACTGAACTCCGCACGACAGAATGTTATTTAGCCGTAAAAGATAAATTACCCGCTGAATTCATTGTCAGTTATTATCATCCAAACCTGGTAAAAGACGTATTATACGGTAATCATATAATCTAATTGGACTTTGGATAGGATAAATTTGCTTAACTCCTTACCCATAGCGAGCATAAGGTGGGTAGAGCTATGCTGGGGTGATAAAAATTGTGTTTCAGGCAAAAGTTTCGCTCCGCGAAACTTTTGCCTGAAATTGTGTTCGTGGCTAAAGTTTTTTGTGCACAAAAAACTTTAGCCACGAATTGTGAATGAAAAATCAATTCATAACTTATTGATTATGGTTAAAACGGATACTATCCCTAAGAAGGGATAGCATCCGTTACATCGAGTTTATCCTTTCTTATAAGCAATCCTTGTAGTTATTTAATCCTTTCCGTTATTGCTTGGTAATTTTCGGTTCTTTCCAACTACCCGTGATATGGTATTGAAAACTAATAACCTGTTTAAGTCCGGTTCGCAACAGTTGTTCTACCACCCAAGCAACTACGCCACCAGCAACACCTCCCGTCAATGCCCCAGCAATGGGTAACGGACTAGAAACATGCGGAGACACTGTGACAATCTGATCGTAAGATTGCTCGACCAAGTTTGTTTGTCCGCTCATTTCAACCCGTGCTAAGGGGGCTTGCAATATCAAGTGT
>Ga0164315_10002106_pt1 | contig 15159 bp, 28 predicted proteins | sample GuaBasSedimGuay6_FD_113737 | JGI IMG/M metagenome (GOLD analysis project Ga0164315, IMG submission 113737) | Subseafloor sediment microbial communities from Guaymas Basin, Gulf of California, Mexico - Guay6, Core 4569-2, 0-3 cm | ecosystem: Environmental > Aquatic > Marine > Hydrothermal vents... | reverse complement strand
CAACTATACAATACGATGTACTTTTTCATCAACTGGTGTAACGAGAACTGAAACATTTGTTAAGACAATCAGAGCGAATTATCAAACACCAGACCTCACTCTTCTTCCAAACGACAACGGTACAGTTAGCGATAATGATATAACCACAAATGGAGCAACTTACAAATGGCAGTGCATCGACGATGGTTCATCTCATGATGGCGACACAACATATATTGAAGGCGGTAGGGGTGAAGAAACATTTAATTTTGAAGACACCACATCAAGTCTAAAATACCTCAAAATAGTTATAGTGGCGAAGGCAACCAGTAGTACATCCAATCATTTATATGTTACATTAAAATCCAATAGTCAGCTAACAAGGATTGCAAAAATGAACATAGATAATACAAATTATCAGACATTTGTTATTTACATCACCAAGAATCCTTTCACAAACGAAAATTGGTCAGCTGATGACATAACAAATTTAGAAGTCGGTCTTTATTTTGACCCTATCATGGGAGTGCCCTCTCCAAAAATCAGATGCACTTCACTTTACATTGAAGGAGCTATCAGAAACACCCCGCCCACTCTTTCAAATCCTTCTGCCACTCCATCATCTGGTGTAGCCGACTACACCGTCTTTTATTTCAACATCACTTATTCCGACCCTGACGGCGACCCGCCAGCCGAAATCAAAGTCAACATCAGCAAATCAGGATGGTACATCAACGTAACCATGACTTATATCAGCGGAGACAACACTACTGGTGCTTTGTATTCCTACTCAACAACCCTCTCAACAGGCGTTTATGACTATCTCTTCTATGCAAATGATGGTGAAGCCAGTGCAATTAATGATCCAACGGATCAAGTAACAGTAGAAGAAGTTGCTGTGTCAATAGATGTGACTCCTGGATCGTATGACTGGGGATTTTTGGAGCCAAACGAGGAAATATACACATCTGGAGGCTATTTCACTGTGACAAATACAGGAAATGTTCCTATAGACGTGACAATCAGAGGAACAAATGCCACAGATGAATATGGAAACGTAAAATGGACGCTTATCGAATCATCAGCACCAGGCTTCAATGAATATGCGATGCAATATTCAATAGATCTTGGAGACACATGGGAATTTTTCAATTGGTCTGCAAGCCCAGTTAAGATCATCTACACGCATCTCCCGCCCGGCGGCTCGATAGATGTTGATCTAAAAATAATAGCACCATCCTCAACGGACTATTATCAGCAAGTTTATTTTGATATTTATTTTGGAGCAGTCCAATCATCATAGATTTTTTTCTTGCAATTCGTAAATCTAATAAATGATAAAAGCATTTAAATACCAAGTGGAGGTGAATGATGAAAAGCAGATGGATCGCATTGTGCCTGGCAATCCTCTCTACCACATTAATCGGTACAGCAGTAACAATGGCATCTGATACAGATACCGTATCATGTACCGCAACGTTTACCCAGCTTGGAGTAACAGTCTCTCCGAGCAACTATGACTTTGGTTTCGGGCAAGCGAACGATTGGTCAAACACAAGCGGCGGGTATTTCGAAGTACAAAACACTGGGAACAGAGACGAAAAGATATACATAGAAGCTTCTCCAGATGCAGGCACACAATGGAGTCTTGCGGCAACGAACGGTGATGATACCGCTGTGATGAAAGCCCTTGGAGGTGATCTAACATCATGGACATCCATCCACACACAGCAAACTCTTAAATCAAGTCTTGCAAGCGGCGGAACGGTAACATTTGATCTTGCATTCCAATTTCCAAGCAGCACCTCGACATATGATCCACAGCATTTCACTGTGACAATATCTGCTGTGGCTGCATCCTAATTAATTTAAATTTGCCAGGCAATTAAATAGGAGGTAACCCATGCGTAAAAGATTACCTTACGCTATAATCTCAATTTTTTTCGTTGCTCTCATTTTGTGCAATCTTCCAACTGCAAATTCAAAAATAGGCATAACCTATGTGCCTGGCATTTTGAAAATTAAAGCAAAGCTCGGAAAGGAATATGTTGTACCTCAAAAGATAGTGGTCGGCTCCCTTTGTGATGATCCAAGAAATTTCACTTTAGAATTTGTAAGACCTGGAAATTATATGGAAGGATATACTTGTTTACCTAATATCTCATGGGTGAAATTTACAGAAGACAGATTTTATCTCAGACAGCACGGCAAAAAAGAAGTCTATCTCATAATAAACATCCCTGACAAAGATGAATACTACAATAAAAAATGGGAAGTGTGGGTGCATGGCGTTGTGGAGAAAAAACCCAATGAAAGAACAATGGTTGTTCCCGATATATATGCAAGAGTCTTAATCGAGACACCAACAAAAGTGCCAGTTCGCTCTTCAGATATAACTATTCCAGTGCTGGTCGCTATTGCCTGTGCCGCAATGTTCATATCTGCCCTGCTGTATATCAATCCAAAAGTAAAATGAGGGGTGGGTGATGAGGTATGCTGAACAGTTAAAGGTTGCACTAATTCTTATATTTGTACTAAACATGACTATCACGGCTTTTGCAGACGTTTCTGATACAATTGATGTGTCGGCTACATCGGACTCTTTTCCGCCGACAATTATCGATTTGACCGAACCCACAGGATACAGCGGTCAAAATCACACTTTTAAAGCAAATATAACGGATAATGAAGGTGGAAGTGGAGTAAATTTTGCCAATCTCAGATACTGGTACGACACTGAAGATAATTCAACCCTTGTTTCAATGGTCACAAACAATGGAATAACGTACTTTGCCAACGTTACACTGGATCCACAATACACCAAAATTTATTACGAGATAATTGCATATGATTATGCAGACAATTCAAACTCTGTAGAAGGAAATGTCACAATTTATGATGCGACGCCACCAGAAATATCTGATGTTCTTATTTATCCCTATGTTGCACAAATCAATCAAACAGTTAATGTTTCATGTCGTGTTGTAGATAATGTCGAAGTCAAAAACGTCACTTTTGTAGACACAATTTTGGGCATCCCTTATGATATGACTCCAAGTTCAGACAATATGTACTACATCCATATGCAATACACCCAACCTGGTGCTTACACTTTTTATATAAAAGCAAACGACACATCTGGCAACGTTGCACGAACCAAAACATACACCATTCAGGTTGTCACTCAGTCATATGCAGCATCGGATATCATAAAAATTTATGTCCCTAAATCTGGTGTGATCCAGGGAAAACAATCATTTATTGTTGTTAAACTGACAACCGCCGATGGCGTCCCCCTTTCAGGATTTGCAGATAGAATTCAGTGTACTATTATTGGACCAGACAGACAGTATATTCTGCAAAATGCAACGCCGTACGAACTCAGATCCGGAATATACATATGCAATTTTACAGCTCCAGTAAATGTTACAGGTAACTGTGTCGCATATGCTGTTGTTAATTATACAGACTCACAGAAATATATAGATGCCAATGCATTTTCGATAGTATGGGATTACTATTCAAATGTTTCAAGATTGACTGAACGCATAGGAGATATTGTCTGGCTTGTCCATTATGAGGCAAAAAACATCACAGATACAGTTGCTTTTCATGTAAGAGAGCAATCAAATAGATTGATTTTGTATTTGCCGTCAAAAGAGGAACAAAGTTTACAGCAAAAATTTATATCAATGTCGCTAAATGAACTATACAAATTTATATTTTGGGCTGTTGTCATATCGATTGTGTTTTCAGTAAGTGCGATACTGTATGGTCAGAGGAAAGCAAGGAAAATCGCCTCAACAATCATACAGGTCGTTAAAGCACCTGAGCAATTAATAGAAAATCAGACAAAAAAGAAAAAATAATAAATGGCAACACTTTTTTGAAAACGATGGCTGGGGGAAAAATGCAATTGGTACAGCCATCTCCGATGACCCGACCCTCAGATTTTCCCCCAGCCTTAAATTTGCAATATAAATATATACGGAGGGGTTGCCATAAAAGTGGTAAGAGGGGTTTCTCAAGAAAGATATATCGAAGTTCTGACCAGGCTTGACGAGTATGATATGTCCATCTGTAGATTCATTTCGCAGGTACACGAAGAGGACCCATTGTTTGCATTAAGTGCTTATTTGAGTTTTATATCGAGATTGATTGAACGGCTTGGCGATTTTAAAGAGACGGCTCTTGTATGGATTCTTGAGGCAATTGACATAGACAAAGATAAATTCATTGACATTTTTGCAAGAGAATTTCAGTTAGACAATGATCAGGACAGCATAGCGTACAGCTAACTTAACACAGTTAAGTTAACTAAATTCACAGGGGGTGCACGTAGTTAACTTAACAGTTAACTTAAGTATGGAGGTGAGCAGTCATCGACCTGAAAAAACGTGTCTATGACCTTCTCATCACCGGCAAAAATCCAAAGAAAATTTCTCAGATTATAGGAGTAAGCTTATCTTATGTCATGAAAATTATCAAAGAGCTTGAGGCTGAAGGTCTCATTGTCTGTTTAAATCCAAAAGGACGCCCAAAATTTTATGAAGCAACAAAGAAGCCATATCCTATAAATGAAGATAAGTTAACTAAGTTCACTAACAATAACAATGTTAAGTTAACCAATATTTCATGTGGAAATAAGGAGGAAAAGCTCAAGCGTCTGAAACCCCCTGTTCAGGGGGGGAGTAAAACCGTTCAAATCCAGCGAGCCCAAATTCTATTCCACGTCCTCGTTCCGCCGCCCGCCGACACAAAATGGGACAAACAATACCAGCTCAGAAACGGCGTAAAAGTATACCAGTACTCCCACCCATTCAAAAACTTGGGAACCGTAGTCTTCCAGCGTTACAAATCAGAAAAAACAGACAAGCTACTCGTCACACTGCCAAGAATGCTTGTCTCGAAAGAGCAGATACGTGATGAGAAAGCCGTAAACGACTTTCTAATCGATTTTGCGATGCGGGCAGTAGCTTGGTTCCAAAAACGTTTCAAATGCCGTTTAGGGCTGCCAGAAATAGCTACAAAGCCTGATTTTGCCGTGGTCGTGGAAGAACCAGAGCTTGCCCAGGCTCTGCAAAAATACACGTTCAAAGTTGGCGAAGTCTGGGCAGACTCAAGCCCGCCAGATAACTTGCCTGAGATCGAGTCCAAGAATCCAGTGCATATCATAAACTACCTCGAATCCGTGCAAAAAATCAAAGATATTGAGGACAATCTGAATCAGACAACTGACAAAATCAAAAATCTCGAACAGCAACTTGCAATCATTTCAAGGCAAGTATCCGAGCTCACAAAATCTCTGACAATAATGGCAGACAAGATAACCATCATGGCAGAATCAATAACAACATTTTCAAATGCAATAAGCAAAATTTATGGAATAAAACGTGATGAAGACAGAAGAGAAATCGTGTGAAATCCCAAAAAATTAGATTTGGTGATCAAATGGAGATAAAAAAGCTGATCAAAATTTTGGACACGCTTGATAAAAGCCCATGGGAAATCATCCCGGAAGAAGATATTGAACCCATCATGGAAAAAATACGCAAAACGGGGCATGGTTTTCCTCATTCAGCAAAATGTAGTACATGCACCGAGGATTTTTACGAAATCGTAAGATTCGTTGCAAATTACATCAAGAAATTAATTGAGGAGGGTGAAAATGGAAAGATGTGAAACGTGGGTTGAAATTCAAAATAGAGCAACCAATAAGCTCATAGAACTGTTTCTCAGCAATCCGTATCATGAATTCACCGTCGAAGAGATACAAGATCATCTAAAAAAGAATGGTATCGAGCTAACAGAAAGCAAAACTATCGATGTCATATGCAATCTGATCGATTCCTATATTGTACAGATCGTAAATAAAAATGGGCATGACATCTACAAACTTGACATTACGAACCCACTTGTAGAATATTTCATAAAAAGAACACACGAGGATGAACCATTGAAGAATAAAGCCAAATTAATCAAAACGCTTGGCGGCTTAAAGAGGACAGACGGATCAGAATTAAAAATGTGGTTCCTGAACAGAGGATTCCTTGCAAAAGATGTTGAATCAGCAGTCAGTGGGCTTCTAAAAGACATAGAGAAGTTAAAGAGCGAAATAACCGACGAGTACAAAAATGAATGGCTTAACACGGCTATGAAACATTATTGTATTTCACTATTAAACGAGTGTAAAGGATTGGTAAAGAAATGGTTTCCAGATGCATTCAAGGAGGAAAAAGATGAAGTATGAACCGTTGAAAGGAAAGATAAAGGTGGATGCCTGCGACCCACGTAATGAAATTGAATATATCCTATTTGATGACGTCAAATCAGCAGTTCAGGGAGTGTTACAGGAGATTGATAAAAACATAAAAAAGTGGGAAGAAACAATGGAAAAAGCAGATGAGACAACCAGAGAAAGAATAGCATCAAGAATAGACGAACTTGAATTTTGTAAAGATTTAATCAAAAAATGGTTACAGGTGTGATGGAAGAATGATAACTAAAGTAGTGAAAGCAAGAACAGAGTGGATTTGCTATAGGTGCGGAAGAATTATCAGGAGAGGAGAGAAGTACGTAAAAGTATTGTCACCATTCCAACAGATTGAATTAGGAATGGAGGCTATTTGTTGGGATTGTGCAACACCTAAAGAGAAGTATGAGCCAAAAGAGAGAGGAATGAGTATGAAGAAGATACTCGACGACTTGTTGAGACACTGCAAAGACTGCAAACATTTTAGCATAACGACAGATGGCTGGAAAGAATTCTACGAATGTTCCTTGCTCGAAGAAGAAAGGATTCAAGAATTCGAAGAGGAGGACGAAGAATACATACCAGATGGAACAGAAGGGTTGCTCGCAGTTGCTCATTATGATGTTAATGGCAATCTGACAGATGTGGAAATAATGGATTCATATCCTGAAAGTTGTCCGAAAAATAAATAAAAAGGAGGAAGAAGAATGAGAGAGATTCGATTTAGAGGAAAGAGGAAAGATAATGGCGAATGGATTTATGGACATCTTGTAAAATTTAAAAATGCATACTACATCTTACCAGAAACAGCAACACATCTCGACTCATATTTTTTCATAGAAGTTGACCCGAAAACAGTAGGACAGTATACAGGATCAAAAGATAAGAACGGCAGGGAGATTTACGAGGGAGATATTGTAAAAGCAGAAGGTTTAATAAGTATCAGAATAAGACCTGTAATATTTCAAAATGGAATGTTCTGTATTCCCGGAGAATGTGCATTGCTTCCGTTAAGTGAATATGCGGGAGAAGGGAATGAATTAGAGGTCATCGGCAACATCTACGAGAATCCTGAGTTGCTGGAGGAGGCTTACAAGTAATGATGAATGAAAAGAAAGAGCTGTGGTTTATGTGTGCGTTAAGCATAAGAACAACAGACCCAGAAATAGCAGAAAGAATTGCGAATAAAGTTGTAGAGCAAATCAGCAATGAGGAAGAATTAGAAGTCGTAAAGGAATTTCTGAGGGTGAAAAAAGAATGAATGACGAAGACTGGATAAAATACTGCGAAGAGAGAAAAATAGCAATTGAAAAAGAAATAGAACGCCTTAAACGTGAGATAGTATATCTGAAAGGTGAAATTGAATTCTTTGATAGACAGATTGAAAGATTGAAAGGCAAATCCAAGGAATTAGAAGGAGGAAGCCCAAATGAAAGAATATGATTACGAAGAGGAGCTTTGTAAACTTCTAAAACATTGCAGAGGATGTCCATTTCTCGATGTAGAGATGAGACCATACGAAGACTTCTACAACTGTAAGATACTTGAAACAGAGAAAATAGAAGAATTCAAAAGAGGAGACGAAGAGTACGTGCCCGGTGGCACCGAGGGCTTGCTCGCAGTTGCTCATTACGATGAAGACAACAATCTGACACATTTTGAGATGTTGGAATCATATCCAAAACGTTGTCCACGGGAGGAATGAAAACATCACGACTTGTGATCTTTGTGGAGAAGAAATACGCACAAAATTTATGATAATCAGCGGAGATTTAACTATCTGTCCCGATTGTTTCATCGACACTTATCGGAACTTATTAGAACGGGAAACTGGAATGCAAATCGTTAATCGTATAGGTAAGGAAAAAAGAGAAGAAAATCATAAAATAGAGAACAAAAATTAATTTGAGGTGGTAAATTGAGAGAAATTCGATTTAGAGGAAAGCATAAATTTAAGGACATATGGGTCTATGGCAATTTGTTTTATGGACTGTGCGGTGCGTGGATTCGGCAAAATTACATGGAACCATTTGATACTCTTCAATTCTATGGGGGCTGGACCGAAGTAAAACCAGAAACAGTCGGGCAATATATCGGACTCAAAGATAAAAAAGACAAAGACATATATGAAGGTGATATCATACTCATAGATGGTCAAAGATATGCGGTATACTGGGATGAAGCAATGGCTTCCTTTGGACTCAGAAATAAACACGGTGAAACATTTCCTATACCGTTACCACCACTGGATGCCGAAATAATAGGCAACATTTATGACAATCCTGAATTATTCGAGGATAACGGGAAAAACTTGGACAGATGTCAAAAACACAAGAAAATAAGAAGCAGCAATAACCCAGAGGACGCTCCAATCAACTTTTGCAGCGAACTCGAATGCCCAGCAAACAAGCATGGCGAATGTACAATAAGCACATGTATACTTGTGGAACCCGAAAAAGCAATTAAAGAACTTATGAGTAAAAAGGAGGCGAAACAATCGTAAAACCAGATTATCGGGACATAAGATCAAAAATAAAAGAAAAGCCACACTGGTTCGATTCAAATGGTACACCGAGGTATGCAAAATTCCATCCATCTCTTGCACCTGGATTACCGGATCAAGTAGCTTTGATCGAAATCCAGTGCCAGGGCTGCGGAAAACATTTTCTTGCAGAAGTTCATTCTGATAGAATAAAAAGGATAATCTTCAAAGAGCCAGATCTCAAAGAGCAGATAAAAACCAAAGAAGTATCGTACGGCGACCCGCCTTTTCACGAGGACTGTGACTCAGGGTTGACAATGACAGCGATACCTTTAAAAGTCATAGAATTCTGGGAATATGATTGGGAAAAATTTGAATGGAAACGCAACAAAGAATTTGAAATAGATGTGACACCTGACTTCTGGAAAGAATGGTTAGAAAATCCGCAAATATAATTTAAAAGGAGGAGTGAACACGAACATTTTTGAGTATGTGTGGGTGGACGGCTGCCAGCCGCCGGGTTTAAGGAGCAAATCTCTCGTGACCGAAAATCTTTTACCGCCTTTCTGGACATTTGACGGCTCGTCTACAGGGCAAGCCACACAAGAAAACTCAGATCTTATACTTGTTCCAGTCAAACAATATATGTCTCCATTCAGTTCCACAAAACTCGTTTTATGTGATGTATACGTACAACCAGACACACCAATCAAAACAAGTTTTAGATCAAAATTAAAAGAAATCTGTGAAAAATATGAGAACGAAGAAATTACTGTGGCAGTAGAACAGGAATACACAATGTTTCGGGACGGATGGGTATACGGCTGGGCAAAAAACGCATATCCCGAATTGAAGAGTTATTACTGTGGTGTTGGCATCGACAATGCAATTGGCAGAGAGATTGCAGAAAAACATCTCGACGCATGTCTGCATGCAGGAGTTCGAATCTCTGGAATAAATGCAGAAACAATGCTTTCACAGTGGGAATATCAAATAGGACCGGCAGATCCAGTAACTGTAGCAGACGATCTGTGGATGTCGAGATACATACTCAAAAGAATAGCAGAAAACTACGGCATCCAAATTTCATTCGATCCAAAACCCATTGACGGATGGAGTGGATCCGGTTGCCACATTAATTTTTCAACGAAAAAATTAGCCAAACTTGTAGCAGCCCAAAATAAGGACAAAATAACTGAAACAGACATAAAAGAAATAACAGATCGACTGAAAGAACACCATGACACACTTTTGAAATATTACGGATGGAACAATGAAAGACGCCTCACAGGAAAGCATGAAACATGCCATTTTGCAAAATTTAAAGTCGGAATAGCAGATAGAACCGCAAGTATAAGAATTCCATTAACAACGCACCTCAAAAAAACTGCTCATATTGAGGACCGCCGTCCGGCTGCAAACATGGGTGCATACAGGGCTTTTTATGCACTCATATCGGTTATAATGGGGGAAAAGCCATGATCTACACAAATAACAGAATAAAAAGAAAATGCCCTCTTTGCGGAAGCATGCGGATAGGACATAAAATAGGCTCAAAAAAATGGTTCTGTAGAGAATGCAGAACGTTTTTCTATGTAACTCCGACAGGAATAGTCTATAAAAAATCACAAAATCAAAAGCATGCAAAAACATTAGACCATTACGGTGATGCCTGATGGTCTCAGTAGAAACAAGAGAAAATTCAAACATATTTGAAACAAAAGACAGAATCAGAGCGGTGTGCAAAACATGCAATCGTGAGTGGTGGATAACAGAAAAAACGACGAGATGTCCGATATGTTTTTCGGAATTGGTGATTGAAAATGACAGATCCAGCATGGAAAAAGCTTGAACGGAAAGTAGCCAAGAATCTGCATGGCAGACGCATACCCTGCTCAGGCGTATCATCAGACTTCAAGGGCGATGTGGAAACGGACAGGTATCTAATTGATTGCAAGCACGGAAAACAAATACCAAAAACAATAATTAATTGGTTTGAGAAAATAAAGAAAGATGCAGAAAAAGTGGGAAAAGAACCCGCACTTGTCCTGAAGCCGAAGGGCAAGCACTATGAGCTTGTAGTGATATCTCTTCAAAATTTCAAAAAATTAGTTGAAGGTGATAAATTATATGAAACTGAAAGTGGGTATGAGACCAAATAAGGAGATAGATGATGCCCTGGATTTTATAATCGATGAAATAGCACAAATAGCGGGCTCAATACTCGATGAAAAAATAAAAGAGGAACAGGGGCCTGCAAACCCAAATGAATTTTTGTTTGTATGTTATCAGATAGCATTACAGGTTATACAGAGATTCGTAATGAAATTCCAAGGAAGATGTTACTCATTTGCACAAAGACTTGTCTTCCTGGAGGAGAACCATGACAAGAAAAAGTAAGAGCACGAATCTGATGATTTGCATATCGTGCAAGAAGATAGTAAAAATCAAACCACTGTCAAGAAAAGCAGCAAAATACGAGGGATTTGAACTATTGTGTCCATTTTGCGGAGCAAAGTTACAGCCATATACACAGACGCAGGATGACACAGAGGACACAGTCGAAAATCAAACAGAATTAACACAATTCCTGGATAAAAATGAACGAGAGATTTGTTAAGGCATTCATAGCAGCAATCTGTCTGTCAATGATAACATTCGGATTATGGACAATCGACATTTCAGTATCAGCCATACAAATATCAAGCATGACACCATTACAAGTTGAGGTAACATCAGGGTGGTGGACGAGAGATCCGGTACTGCAATATCACATAGGGCTCTACATCATTCAAATTGCGGCACTTATAATGGCTGCAATAACTTTTTATGAAATTACAAACAATACTGGAAGGAGGAAGTAAAAATGAGCTTTATAGAATTTAAAAAATGGAAGGAGCTTGCTGAAGAACTGGAAAATGAATACAACACATTGCAAGACCTCATAGATCATTGCAAAGAGATATTTGGAGAAAATTTCACAATAGAGCTAACACCGCCAGATATCGTGTCGGTAGCACCCCACAAAGTAGTGGTCGAGTATGAAGAGGATATACACCAATCACGAGATTATATTTATTACATCTCAGACGACGGATATACAAACTTAAAGAAACTTGATACCGAAGAGATGATAAACTCTTTATCTGAAGCACTGAAAAAGCATGTTGATGTCAAAAAATTAATAGCCGATGCTTTGCACGAACTACCAATTTCAGAGCTTAAAGATATCTTTGAAAGAGCAGTAATCAAAGAAGGAAAGATAAAAGCCGAAGAAGGATGTTTCCAGCTCAAAATATATGGTAAAAGAGGAGGACCTGCGACATTGAGGTTGAGATGATGGAGCAGACCAAATTAAATGATGAAAAATGGGAACAAAAAGATTTGAGATCTGCACGACAGAGTTCCATAAGATCTTCAAGCGAAATCATTGCAGCAATGATTTCCGTTGGAGCCTACAAGCCGGAAAATCCGGAGGAAGCAATCAAAATGACAATAAAATATGCACAGGAATTTGTGGATTTTATCTATAAAGGCATGAAAAAACCGCAACCGCCGGCAGGCATAAAGAAATATGTAAAAGTTAAACTGACCAGTGGGAAGGAAAAAACAATCAATCATAAAGAAGAATTGTCACAACTTGGTTTTCACTGGGAAAAAGAACTCAAAGCATGGACTGCAAAATTTGACATTGATTACTGGAATAAAATTAAAGATAAAGTTATTGGAAAATTCAACGTAAAAGTTGAATAAAATAATTAATTAGCCGAGGTGATGTTATGAAATACACAATTGTAGAGGAAAAGAAATTTTCCAACCTTGAAGAATTCCTTAATTCGAACAGAGACCATTTTGAAACCTTTGCAAAACTGATGAAAGAAAATGCCGATACGGTCAGAAAGTGGATCAATGATGGCGATCTGTACAAATATACAGAGAGCGATGTGGAGGAAATACAGAGAATCCTCGATGAACTTTACGAGGAGACAATAAACCTTGTAGACTATGACGAAAGATCAGAAACAATAAAGGTTCTCAGAATAAAGCCAGAACAGACACCTGTCAAAAAAAGATTTCCAACTTGCCCACACTGCAAAAAACACATTAACCATCTGATCAACGAACAGGAAGTTATAGTTGGATGGAAATTTTATCCAGATGGAACATACTCATCAAGTGAGATACTCACCACCACCGATAATTTGAACGTCTGGACCTGTCCACACTGTGGCAATGTAGTCGCAGAGACGGAAGAGGATGCACTGAAAATCTTAAATCCATAGCAAATACAACTATAATATAAGAAGAGACCATTATACAATCATAAAATTTTTAACGAAATACACAATACCTCAAAGCAATGATCAAAAAAATAGTGACAATTCAATGCCGATGTGAGCGGTGTGGTCATGTATGGATTCCAACAAGAATACCAGAGGATCCGGACAATCCAAAGCCATCAGAACTTCCGATATCCTGTCCAAAATGCAAGAATCCGTACTGGAATCTTCCACGAAAGAAAAAAATTTAAATTTTATTTGCAATTTGCTAAATGGGTGTAGGGGAGCTCCTGTCATGCCTCCCCCACCAATCCTCCGTGCAATCATTTGTGAGCCTCCTGCACCCCTCTCCAACTACTTTTTTCAAAAACAAATTATATGCGGGGTGTATGAATGATAGATGATATGACAAAAGTTAAGGACGTTGTAAAGGTGTTGCTGACAAGATACGAAGAGATGAGAAACAATGATGAGCTGTTGATTCTTGAGGTCAATGAGATGTATGGATTTGCAAAAAAAGTAAAACACATGAAGTATGGCGTGGGTTATTTTATTCCAGAACATCTCGTAAGAAAAAGAAAATTGATAAAGTTCGAGAGCATTAGACGAGTCAGACAGAAACTTCAGGAGGAGAATCCCGAACTCAGACCAGACGAAAAAACTTACAGAGCGAGGCACAAAGAAGCAGAAAATATGAGAAAATTCATCAAATGATCTCGTGCAAAAAATCTATAAATGCGAAAACAATTCAATGTTAATGGAGGGGAACATTTTCATAAATAACCCATCCCATCTCTCCTCACCTTACCGTTCCCCTCCTTCTATTGCACTTCGAAACAATTTTAAAGGTGTATTATATTCGAGTAAAAGATGCGTGTAAAATATTTCATTATAATAATCATTGCTTTTGCAGTGATACCAATAAGTTCGGAGGCAAAACTTGCTGTCCATCCTGAAAAGATCTCTTTAAACCTGCATGGCGGCGAGCATGTGACAAAATATCTTGTTGTTGCACATACTGAAAGCGTGCCGCTTGCAGTTATCATCAAGACGAAAATTTATCCTGATAGAGAAGGGATAAACATAACGTACAGTAAGCAAAATTTTGTTTTGTTTCCAGATCAGCCAGAAATCATTCAGATGGATATAGATGTAGCAAAAAATATCAAGCCTGGAAAATATGTAATCAAAACACAATTTAATACGTCAGTACTCCAAAAAATAGTCGTAAATCAAACAAACGCAACATATGCAGGTATCAAAAACATAACGGCGGCCATAGAACAGATTATAAAGGAACTTGAGAACTGTACAACAGCAAATGCAAGCCATAATATGACACAAATCATTCAACAGTTGGAGCAGTTAAAAGAACAGCTCAAAACAATATCAAACACATCAATCAGAGAGCAGAATACCGTGAACGCTCTGGTTCAGCAATTAAACGAAAGTCAAAAAGAGATAGAAAGGTTAAGAAACACATTTGAAATGGTACTCATCGCTACAGTTTTGTATGCGGTTGTTATTACGCTCCTGGCTTTACTAAGAAATAAACCAGGAGGGGGTGATAAGAAATGAAAAAAAGAATGGGGAAAACAGCATTTGTGATGGGGCTGGTGCTGATAGCGGCGACATCCGTAGGGCTTGCAGCCCTGGTAAACTATCTGAGCAATACGGTGACGACAGAAATTCATGTAGACAGCCCAATCGAGCTGGATAACGAGCAATTTGAACTCCACATTGAATATGGTGGAGAATACAATTACACGCTTGTAAATGGCACAAACAGAGCAAACGTTCCAATTGAAGCACGTGCAAAACTAATAGTTGAAAAGTGGAATAGTACAACGGGAGCATGGGAACCTGTGGATGAAGGATATTACATTGCCGCAACGGATGACATACAGTATTATTTCGAGGAAAGCCATGATGGACAAACATGGAGAGAGTGGATGGAAGAGAACTGGGACCTACTTGACTGGTATGTACTCGACCCAGAAAATCTGACAACATGCACAATGACAGAAGCAATACAGGCTAAATATAGCCCGATGTACAATGACGTTGGGGTTAACACAACAGTGTACGCTCCGGGTCCGTGCCTGTATAACGAAGAGATGCTCGATCCAGATCTTGAAAACAAATCAAATAATCCAGACCTTGTT
>Ga0164315_10002105_pt1 | contig 15169 bp, 13 predicted proteins | sample GuaBasSedimGuay6_FD_113737 | JGI IMG/M metagenome (GOLD analysis project Ga0164315, IMG submission 113737) | Subseafloor sediment microbial communities from Guaymas Basin, Gulf of California, Mexico - Guay6, Core 4569-2, 0-3 cm | ecosystem: Environmental > Aquatic > Marine > Hydrothermal vents... | reverse complement strand
TCGTCTTGCCGGTGCCGCTCAGGCCCAGCAGCAGGGCGATATCGCCCTTCTGGCCTTCGTTGGCCGAGCAGTGGATGGGCAGGATACCCTCGGCGGGCAACATGTAGTTCATGACCGTGAACAGGGTCTTCTTGACGCTGCCGCAGTAGGCCGAACCGTAACAGACGCCAATGCGCTGATCGAAGTCCATGGCGATGGCCATGGTGCTTGTGGTGCCGATGCGGGGATCGACGCGCACCCGGCCCTCGTAGCGCTTGGGGTCGAATTTGTCGTAGGGACAGACCAGGATGGTGAACCCGCGGTCGGCAAAGATGCTCTTGTCGATACTCCCGGGAATGTCCCGGAACATGTTGGCGGTGAAGACCTGCGTCAGGGCGAAGTTGCCCACCGTCTTGACCGGCAGGGCGTAGCTGGCGTCGGCGCCGATCACGCGGTCGCTGACGTAGACCTTGTCACTGTCGGCCAGGGTCGCCAACGCGTCGTCGACCATCATGTCGAAGGTCTCGGGGTCCAGGGGAATGTTGTTGGCGGCGGTCCAATCGATGGTCGCTTCGCTCTCGGGACGCTTGACCATGAGCGTGTCCGCGGGGCTGCGGCCGGTGGATTCGGGAGGAGTCCAGGTAGCCAAAGCGCCGCACTTGCTGATGAAGGCTTCCTTGTTGTCGACCGCGGCCTGAACCAGATCTTTGCGGGGAAGATTGTCGTGAATATTGGAACCGGAGAGAAGTTTTGCGAGACGATCCTGGAAACTCATCGTCCTTACTCCTTGATCATGTTGTCGATCAAAAGGGGCGCCTGGTCTCATACCAGCCGCCGCCCATCAACCCAAACGCTGAAATCGGGCTGTGAGAATTTTCACAGACCCTGTTGGTTTCCTGACAAAGGTAAACAGGAAAATGGCTTGAAACAAGGTGATTCTCGGTGTTGGCGGTGGGTAATGACCCACTGGGAAACTGGGAAATCGGCGTTTATTGACCCAGGGCCTTCAGACGGCCCCTGTCGCCCTTGTTATAGGCGAAACCCAGGGATAATCGGATGCTCCAGGCGCCCCCCGACATGCTTTTGGTGTTCTCGTTTCGTTCCCCGATCCACTCACGCCTGACATCAAGCCCCAGAATCCCGCTCCCGTTCCGGCCCAGGAAATACCGGTAGCCCAAGCCAACGTTGAGATTGAAGGTGCCCAGGAAGATTTCCTCGTCCTTGAAGGGCTTGACCACATCCCCACCCACGCCCACGAACAGGTCCAGGTTGGTCCGTTCGGTCGCCAGCAGGATGCGCCCGAATTCGGCCCCGACCAGGGTGGCGTCGAAGCGGTTGGACCGCCCGAGGATATTGTCCTTGTTCACCAGATAGGGTTCGTCCGAACGCCCGATCCGCCACTCCAGGGAAATCCGCATCAGCCAGCGCGGCCAGCGGACACCGCCCATCAGGCCCGCCATGGGTTTGTCGCCGACAAAGGCGACGTTTCCCGTTGGCCGCCAGAATCCGCCGGTGAGTTCGAGGGTGGGGATGGCGCTGCTGCTGGTCAGCACCGCCAATTCCTCATCGTAGTAGTAGCGCAGCCAGGTATCTTCCAGGGCCTCGCTTTCCAGCAGGGCCCAGGCCGCGGCGGTTTTTCCGGCATAATAGAGACAGAAAAATTCTTCGACACTGCCGCGGGGCACATGGGGCAATAGCTGGTCGGCAAAGTTGGCCGTAAAATCGTCGAAACTTTTTCTGAGATTGGGCTGCCGGGATTTCACCGGAGGGTCGTAACGTTCGATCAACCTGTCGATGACCTCTTCCTCGTATTGCCCTTCGTCGAATTCAGCATCCCAGATGCTGCCCAGCAAACGGGCCCTGAACACCGGCTCGGTGGCCAGGCAGCGGTCCTCCCAGTAGAGCACCAACTCGTACATGAGATCGGGCCTGTCGGACAGGACGTAACGGGGGATTTCCCGGTAGGCAAAACCATTCAGATCGGTGCATTTCAATTCGTCGAGCCGGTCGAAGAATTCTTCGCCCAACTCCACGGGCAGTGGTTCGGGCAAGTCCGCGGCTGTCGTATCTTTTTCCGCCGCGGAAGTTTGCGCCGCCACCGGACTGGCCGCCAGGAACAGCAATATCACCGGCCAAAAGAGGGAAACCCGGTTCCTCATGGATTAAAGCTCGGATCCGGATTCAATGATGGTGCCCTTGGGGATGATCGTAATCCCGTCCCGGATCCAGCGCCGTTCTCCGGTATAATCCTCAACCTCGGGATGGGCCTTGATCGTCACGTTGTCCCCGATGCGCGCGCCCTTGTCGACGATGCAGCGCTCGAGACGGCAATTTTTTCCCACGCCCAGCAAAGGCACATCGCCCGCCTGCCGCGCCTCCTTGCCCAGCTTTTGTTCTCCCTCGTAAAAATCGCTGCCCATGAGAATGACGTCCTTCAACACCGATCCGCGGTCCACCCGAGCGCGGATGCCCACGATCGAGTTGGTTATTTTCGCTCCCGTGATGGTCGAACCTTCCACGACCAGGCTGTCGATGATTTCCGACTCCACGATGCGACTGGGCGGCAGCGACCGCGTGCGCGTGTGGAAGGGCCAGGATCCCTGGTACAGGTTGAATTCCGGATCACAGCTGGTCAGGTCGAGGTTGGCCTCGAAAAAGGCCGCGATGGTTCCGATGTCCCGCCAATAATCATTGAAGGGAAAGGCCATGACCCTCTGTTTGCCGATGGATCCGGGGATGACTTCCTTGCCGAAATCGGTCATGGATTCGTCTTCCAGCAATTCGCGCAGCACATGCGGCTCGAAGACATAGATGCCCATGGAGGCGAGGTAACAATCATCGCCCATGTCCATGTCCCGCGCCTCGAACAGGGCGGGATCGGCCCTGAATTTTTCGACCACTTCGGGATCGGTGGGTTTTTCCACGAACTCGGTCACCTGGCCATCGGCTCCGGCCCTCAAAAGCCCCAGCTCCGAGGTTTCCTTCCGCTTCACGGGATAGACGCCGATAGTGATGTCCGCCTTGTTCTCCCGGTGGAAACCGACCAGTTCCGAATAGTCCATCCGGTAGAGGTGATCGCCGCTGAGGATGACGATCTGGTCGGAATCGTAATACATGGTGTGGTTCAGGGTGGCCCGAACGGCATCGCTGGTGCCCTGGAACCAATCCGATTTGTCCGGGGTCTGCTCGGCGGCGAGGATGTCCACGAATCCGTCGGTGAAAACGTCGAAAGCATAGGTCTGCATGATATGGCGGTGCAGGCTGGCGGACAGGAACTGGGTCAGGATGAAAATCTTCTTCACCCCGGAATTTATGCAGTTACTGATGGGGATATCGATCAACCGGTACTTGCCGGCAAAACTGACCGCGGGTTTGCTTCGCTCCAGGGTCAGGGGATAAAGGCGCGAACCACGCCCTCCACCCAGAATGATCGCCGTCACGTCTTTCACGGAAGCTCCTCCGGTTCAGGCCACTGCAACCAACCGTCCTGTTTGACATTATAGACAGCAGTATGGCGCCCTGAAAGAGGATTCAGGAATTATTCCGCTGGGACAAAACCCAGGGATGCGGAGTTGATGCAGTAACGCAGCCCGCTGGGACGCGGACCGTCGGAAAAGACATGGCCGAGATGGGCCTCGCACCGGCTGCAGACAATCTCCGTGCGCACTGTCCCGTAGCTGATGTCCTTGATCTCGGCGACCGCTTCTTTTTCCACCGGTCTGGAATAACTCGGCCAGCCGCTGCCGGAATCAAACTTGGCGCCGGAGGCGAAAAGTTCCTGGCCACAACCGACGCAGGTGTAGGTGCCGTTATCGTGATGATCCCAGTATTTCCCGGTGAAAGGCCGTTCGGTGGAACCGCAGCGGGTCACCTGGTACTGCTCGTCGGTGAGTTCGGTTTTCCATTCCTCTTTGGTTTTGCGGACTTTTTCCTTACCGGCCTGGTTTTCGCCGGTGGTCACAGCCACCATGGCAACGGGTTGCCTCCCGGGAATGTGCATCCTGCGCGAGCGAAGGCCATGGCGACCGGTGGGCAGGATATTGGTCAGAAGCGACAGCGACCCCAACAACAGGGTTCCCATCACCAGGATCTTGATTATCAACGGAACTCCAGGCATCCGGTTTCATCTCCCATTATCAGGTCAGGAAAAATCCACTGTCCCGCGGTACGAAAAAGTGTGACATGCTATGGAATACACAGGACGGAAAATGGTTCCGGAGTGAAGGAGAAAGATCGTGAATGGAACAATTCGATTGGCCGGGATGATCGTGATGCTGCTCGCCATTCCGTTGGCCGCCACGGCCGGCAACACGGAATATGATACCGATGCCGTCCTCGGCATCTGGGCCACCGAACCCAACGACGACGGCGCCTACTCCCACATCGAGATCTACGTGGCGGAGGGCAAATACAACGGTCGTATCGTCTGGCTGAGCAGCCCCGTTTACGAGGAGGACGAGACCGAAGGTACGACGGGTCAGCCGCGGCTCGACCATTTCAACCCCGACGAAGATTTGCGATCGCGCCCATTGCTGGACCTCGACCTGATGACCGGTTTCGAACACAACGGAAAAAACAAGTGGGAGGACGGCCGCATCTACGACCCCGAAACCGGCAAGGATTACCGGTGCAAGGCGACCATGAAGGATTCAGATACATTGGAGATATTCGGGTACGTGAAGGTCGCCTTCGCCAAGCTCGGGCGGGATATGATCTGGAAGCGGGTGGTGGAGGATGAGGCGGGGGCGGAATAGGCGGTGCTGAACCAATCAGGAATACCCGCGCCATGTTGATTTTGGTATATTGTTTTCATAACGTCATTTACCCATGGGCGTGATGCATCCGTACTATTCAAAATATTCCTCAAATCGAGGGAAACAAAAATGAAGAAGTTGATTGTTCTCGTGTCGGCGATGGCCGCGTTTTCTCTGCTGGTTCCCCATGCCGGATTCGCCCAGCATAAGGCTTCCCCCAATAACATTGTCGGTCTCTACCTGAACGCCGATGGCACCGGCGCCAACAGCACTTTTAACATCGGTGTTCCGGTTTTGGTCTACCTGGTTCTCATCAATCCAACTGATGTGGAAAACGATGATGCGCCTTACTCCACCATCGACGCCTTTGAATGCACACTGAACTTCTACGGCCCCGTCCTGCTCCTGCTGGACGAAACCCTGCCCCCCACCGCCACCAACGATGGTGACGCCAGCGACATCAACAATGGTTTTCTGGAATACATTGTGGGACTCGACACACCCCTGGACGTGACTGCCGGTTCGGCCACCCTGATTTCCTTCCAGCTCATGTCGACGAATCCCGGGGTAACCGAGATCACACTGGCTCCAACGAGCGCCCCCAGTATCCCGGACGCGATGGCCTACCAGTCGGTTTCCGGTAATTTTCGCACCATGTACCCCGCCAACGGTTCCTTTGACTTGCCCTTGTTTTGTTTCAACGCCTACTGTGGCCCTTCACCCGCGGAAGAAAAATGCTTTGGCTCGGTCAAAGCGCTGTATCGGTAATCGCCTGACAGGAGCTTCAGCCTGACAAAATCGCCACTAGGTAAATTCAAAAATAATAAAGGCTTACCATTGTTTTTCGCTTGTTTTTCGTCATACTTCGTACTATATTAAATACACCTCCCAATACCCTCTTCCCTGGAGGCTCCGGCCTATGAATTCCATCCGGTTCGAACCCCATAAATCCGCCCACTTCGCCGACGATGCGCTAAAAAAATCCGTGGTCGCACTTGAAAACGCCCAGCAGTGCGCCGTCCTTTGGTTCGGTGAAATCATGCGCCGCAAACTGTTTCGGAAGTTGGGCTACTCGTCCATCAACCAATACGCCCATGTGGAGCTGAAATTTTCCAAAACCCGGACCGGGGATTTTGTGCAGCTCGCCCGGAAACTCGAGCAACTGCCCGTGGTTCGAAAGTCGGTGGAAAATGGAGCACTGGGATATACCAAGGCCCGCGAGTTGGTCAAGGTCGCCACCCCCGAGACGGAAGAGGGCTGGGTCGCCGTGGCCCGGGAAAGCTCACGGCGTGAGCTGGAACAAAAAGTGGCCGTCGCGAAAAACCGGGCCGGAGCCGATCCAAACCAGGTGGTGTTGTTACCGCCTTCCCATGATGCCATGGTCCCGCCCGCCACTCCACCGGTCCGACTGTCTGTTGAAATGACCCCTGAACAATTCGCGCGTTATGAAACCATGCTGGAAAAACTGCACAAGCAAGGACCGGTCGGAAATCGGGCCGAGATGTTACTCGAAGCCATGGTGGAACTGGTCGCGGCCCGGGATAATTCCGCAAACGAAAAGGCCCCCCGGGGGGCCCTCGCGAGTGGCCCCCCGTTTCAGATACACATTCACCAGTGTCCTGACTGCGGAGAGGCTTCGGTCTCAACCGACAAAGGGAAACTGCTTGTCGGACATGATGTTATTGAAAGGGCCCTGTGCGACAGCCAGGTGGACGAACCGGGGAAACGTAATACCTCCACCATCCCTCCGGCCATGCGGCGAATGGTCCTGGCCCGTGACCGGCACAAGTGCACTACGGCAGGCTGCGAACACACGAGGTTCCTGGAAGTCCATCACGTCAAGCCCCGGGCCCTGGGGGGAACCAACCGCCCCGAAAACCTGATTACCCTGTGCAGCGCGTGCCACCGGTTGTGGCACGAGAAGCCGGAGGCCATGGCCGCGATGGCCGGGGCGTGACCCGCGTCAGTCCCCGAGTCGCGCATTCCACTTGGCGACATCGTCGGCCATTTTTTCGAGCAGCGCGGCGCTGTCGCCCACGATGGTGACCTTCTTCATGCTGTCGCCGCCGGCGATGGCGTTGACCACTTCCTGGTCGGCCTCCCCATCCACCCGGCCGAACACGGTGTGCTTACCGTCGAGGTGCGGAGTCGGCACATGGGTGATGAAAAACTGGCTGCCGTTGGTGCCGGGGCCGGCGTTGGCCATGGACAGGATGCCGGGGACGTCGTGCTTGAGGTCGGCCGTGCACTCGTCGGCGAACTGGTAGCCCGGGCCGCCGGTGCCGGTGCCCTGGGGGCAGCCGCCCTGGATCATGAATTCATCGATCACGCGGTGGAAAACGAGATCATCGTAATAACCCCGGGCGGCGAGATTGACGAAGTTGGCCACGGTCAGCGGGGCCTGGTCGGCAAACAGGGTCAGATTGATGATGCCCTTGTCGGTTTCGATGACGGCTTTCAGGTCGGCCACGGCACTCTCCTTGGAAAGGGATGAAAATCCGGTTCAAACAACCGGAGGAAAATAGCAAACATCGGGACTCACGCCAACCCGCGGTTGGCCGGCGGCCGATTGTTGACCGCCTTGGGGGCATCCGGTATGGTCGCCTCAGCGATGGGTCAAAAGAAGCCATGCCCGCACTTTGGAGGATAATTATGGACCGGAAAAGACACGGCGAGGCACTCATACTCGGGGCCTTCATCTGCGCCGGCCTGGGGCTGCTGGGCTACCTGGTGGCCGCTGGATTCGTTTCGTTCCGGTCCCTGGACCGCACCGTGACCGCCAAGGGACTTTCCGAACGGGAAGTGAGCGCCGATGTCGCCATCTGGCCCATCCGTTTCGACCTGGCCGACAATGACCTGAACGTGCTGACCGCGGAAATCGAACGGAAGTCGGGCATGGTCCTGGAGTTTCTGCAGGCCAACGGTTTCAACAACGATGAAATTACCGTAGGGGCTCCCGCTGTGGTGGACCGCAAGGCCCAGCGCTACGGGGGCGGCAACCAGGACGGGTTCCGCTACCAGGGCAGCTCGACGATCACCATTTATTCCGACAACATCGAAGGCGTGCGCGCGGCCATGACCCGCCTCGTGGATCTGGGTAAAAAGGGCGTGGTCGTTGGCGGCGGGGACTACGATACCCGGCCCCAGTTCCTGTTCACCGGCCTGAACGACATAAAACCCGGAATGATAGAAGATGCCACCCGCAACGCCCGGCAGGTGGCCGAAAAATTCGCCCGCGATTCGGACAGCAACCTGGGCAAGATCAAGAAGGCCCGGCAGGGCCAGTTTTCCATCACCGACCGGGACAGCAATACGCCCCACATCAAGAAGGTGCGGGTGGTGGCCACCCTGGAATACTACCTGACCGACTGAAACCCCGGAGGCGCCGATGCAGAACACGACCGCGAGCAAAGCCTTCCTGGTGGTGGTGGTGGGAGCCATCACCCTGACGTTCCTGTCCATGATCAAACCCTTCATCATGGCCATTCTGCTTGCCGGTATCTTTTCCTCCCTGGCGCAACCCGTTTACCGCCGTTTAACCGACTGGCTCAATGGACGTCGCTCCGCCGCGTCCATTATCACATTGTTGATGATCGTACTGGTGATCATCCTGCCGCTGGGTTTCCTGCTGGGAATCGTCACCGGCGAGGCCATCAAGGTGGGTGAATCCATTTCTCCCTGGGTCCAGGACAAGATCATCCATCCGGACAAGGTCATCATCTGGATGGAAGGGCTGCCGTACTTCGACAAGATCGCCCCCTATGAGGATGACATCCTGACCCGCGCGGGGCAGATGGTGGGGGTTCTCAGCAAATTCCTGATCAACAACCTGTCCCACGCCACCACCGGAACGGTCCATTTCCTTTTCATGATGATGGTCATGCTCTACAGCATGTATTTTTTCCTCATGGACGGGGGCAAACTCATTGACCTCATCCTCTATTATCTGCCTCTCGAAGACCGCGAAGAGCGCCGTCTTCTGGAGAAATTCAGTTCCGTGACCCGGGCCACCCTCAAGGGAACCGCCGTGATCGGGATACTACAGGGCGGATTGGCGGGCCTTGCCTTCCAGGTGGTCGGCATTCCCAGCGCCATATTCTGGGGCACGTTGATGGTTGTCCTGTCCATTATTCCCGGCATCGGCACCGCCTTGATCTGGGCTCCCGCGGCGGCGATCCTGATCGCCGAGGGCCATTTGGCCAAAGGCATCGGACTGGCCCTGTTCTGCGGACTGATCGTCGGCAGCATCGACAACGTGGTGCGGCCGCGCCTGGTGGGCAAAGACACCCAGATGCCCGACCTGCTCATCATGTTGGGCACCATGGGCGGCATCATGATGTTCGGGGTGCTCGGCCTGATCCTGGGACCCATCGTGGCGGCCCTTTTTGTCACTATCTGGGAAATCTACGGGGTTGTTTTCAAGGATGTCCTTCCCCGGGGCCGCGCGCAGATAGAGGAAATCCCCGCAGGGGACCAAAACAAGACGAAATAAGGGGTCGAATGAACTCTGCGGATTCTTTGACCAGAGCCTCTTAATTCCTTATTTTCATCCTGTTGGTGGCCGGGATATCGCCCCCTCGACCGAGTCGCGGCAACCCTAAAGAGAATCCTCTTATTCCAGGGGTTGTGCCTCATTATGCTGTTTGCCCACTCCACACCGGGCAAAAACCTGGTGTTGGGCCTGTTGGTCGTCCTGTGTTCCCTCGCACCGTGTACTGCCATATGTGAATCCGATATTGAATTCCGGGAAGATGAAACCATCACCCCGGACGGTATCCATGTGCTTGACGGTTCCTACGTCATGAACGTGGGTGAGCTGCATATCAACATCACCAACCACGGCCTGATCGGCTCCCAGTTCACTTCAACCCTGCCCTACAGTTCGGCTCCTTCAGGCGAGTGGCCGGGGGGGTCGGGAAACGAATACCTGTGGGGCGCGGGGCTTTGGATCGGGGGCAAGGTCAACGGCCAGGCCGCCGTATCGACTGGCCAGCCGGAGCGCGAACTGCGGCCGGGTCCCGGTTTGTTCGATACGATCTACGAGGCCCGCAACGGGAGAATGATCAGGCCCTGGTCCATGGACGTCGACACCGGCAACCGCCTGCCCCATCCCCACGCGGATGACGACAATGACGGTTTCTACGACGAGGATTTCCTGAACGGCTATGACGACGATCAGGACGGCCAGGTGGATGAGGATTTCGGCCAGTTGGGCGACCAGATGTTCACCTGCACCATGTATGACAACACACGGCTGGCGGCGGAAATCTACCCCGAACACAACCCGCTCAGCGTGAGCGTTGTCCAGAAAACGGCCACCTGGTACCGCGAGGATCTGGAAGATATCGTCATTTTCGACTACGAGATCTATAACCACGGCTTCAAGACCATGGACGATATCTACCTGGGATTCTATGTGGACTGCGACATTCAGCGCCGCAGCGAACTCTCGGCGGGCCATGATGACCTGGCGGGCTTCTACAACGGAGCGGTGCGGGGGTCCGACGGATCTTTTCAAAGGATTCAACTGGCCTGGATGCGGGATGCCGACACCACCAACCCCTTGCCGGGCTGGATCGGGACCATTCTTCTGGATCACAATACGGATTTCAGCAACCTCAAGGCCCCTCACCGGCCCAGGGTCAACTCTTTCCAGATTTTCGCATCCAACGCCCGCATCAACCAGGACGGCGAACCCAAGTCGGACGAAGACCGCTACTATCTCATGGCGCGGGAGCAAATTGACCCGGACCGCCGGCTGGACCAACCGGGCGACCTGAAATACATGATTTCCAGCGGGCCGTTCAACTACCTGAAACCCGGAGAAAAAATCGACTACCGGCTGGCCATGGTCGTCGGCAACGGGCAGGCGGGGATGTTGGCCAACGCGGTGAAAGCGGCAGAAATCGTTCGCGGCCGTTATTTCGACCTCGACGACAACTGGACCACCGGGCGCGGCGGCATGGAAACCAAGGTTTGCGTCGGAGACCTGCCCCCGTTCGAATCCGGCGGCGAGCGCCTGTTCAGTTTCCGCTACTGGGTTCCCGATGAAACCTGCGTCGGGTCGGACCCGATCTTCGGGTACGAGTATCTTTCCACCCAAGGCAGCTTCGTCGATTCCGACGGCCGCAAGTGCTGGTACGTGAACGGGGACAACTGCGAGGAATGTTTTCGGGCCGCCGGACAGGATTGCACCGTCGAAAATCAGCTTTGGAGGACCGCCGGCAGAAGCTTCGACCGGGAAAGATACCCCCACGCCCGCATTTATACCGGCTATGGAGGCAGGGAAGCGCGCGTGCCCTGGATCGGTAATGAAGAAAGACCGCCCATACCCCCGAACATGCGTCTGGTTCCGGGCCATGACACTGTGGAAATCCTGTGGGACGACGAAAGCGAACACGACCCCGATTTCCTGCGCGAGGTGATCGATTTCGAATCCTACCAGGTCTGGCGGGTCGCCAGCTGGGCCCGTCCCGCCGGAACCGATGCCGGCCTCGGTCCCGAATCCTCCCAGTGGGCCAAAATCGAGGAATACGATATTGCCAACTTCATTCCGGCGGGCGTAGGCGGATCACCAACACGCCGTGCTTTGGGACGCAATACGAGCCTTGAACCGGCGCTTTACATCCCGGCCAGCCTGAGCGACCCAAAATTCGCGGGCCTGGACGAGGCCATGGCCACCTTCGTCGAAGCCGATCATACCGGGGATTTCGTTTCCAGGCCGCCCCTGCGTGATTCCCAGGGCGTGGTCATACCCGGGCGGGAAATCCTCATCCCGTGGGAGGCCTGGCCCACGGTCCTGGACACTTTCTTTGCCGTGACGCCCCGCAAGACCGCCCCCGGAGTGATCGGGAAACGGGCCACGACGTACTACCACCACTACGACCGGGAAGTGCACGACGGCTTCCTGACCTACTATTCCATCGTCGCGAAAGATCACGCCCTTTATTGGGACGACGAAAAATATGTGCCTTCCGGGACCGGGATCCGGACCGAACCGGGCAACAACTTCCAGACCGCCACTCCGGCGCCTGTCAGCCAAACCGCCGAATCGCGTGAACGATTGGGCTCCAACATCTACGTCTTTCCCAATCCCGCCACCCGCGAAGCCCTGGCCGAATTCCAGAAACAGCCGCCCTCGGGCGAGGACCCCACCGGCGAAAAGATCATGTTCAACAACCTGCCGGCCGCCCACAACACCATCAGCATTTTCACCGCCAGCGGTGATCTGGTGGAAACGATCCATCACAACGGAATCGACGACGGAGGCGGGGCCTTCTGGAATCTGGTATCCCGCAACGGGCAGGAAGTGGTCAGCGGAATCTATCTGTACATCGTGCAGTCGGACGACAGCAGGTTCGCGGATTTCCAGGGACGGTTCGTCCTTGTCCGCTAGAGCGTTCCATCCTTGCGGCCGACCCGGGCTATCTTGATGAGATTGGTCGTGCCCTCCACATGGAAGGGCAACCCGGCGGTGATCACCACCACGTCCCCTTTTTTCACGTACCCACGCTTGAACGCCCCCTTGATCGCACGTGTTTCCAGCAGATCACCGCTTTCGACCTCGTTGGTTACCAGGGGCTCGGCCCCGAACACCAGGGCCATTTCCTGGGCGGTCTTGTGTTCAGAAGTCATCGCCAACAGGGTCTGCCGCGGTCGGTGCCGGGCGACCAGCCGGGTCGTGCTGCCGCTCAGGGTATAGGTGATGATGGCCGCCGCGCCGATATCGTTGGCCATTTCCACGGCCGCCAGGGCCACGGCCGCTTCAACGCTCATCGTCTTGTCGTTCTTGAATTTGTTGGTCCAGCCCTCGTAATCGAACGCGCCTTCGGTTTCGGCTGCCACCCGGGTCATGACCTGAACCGCCTGGACCGGATAATTCCCCATGGCGGTCTCTTCGGACAGCATGATGGCGTCGGTGCCGTCGAGGATGGCGTTGGCCACATCGGTCACCTCGGCCCGGGTGGGCCGCGGATTGTCCACCATGGACCGCAGCATCTGGGTGGCGGTGATCACCGGCTTGGCCGCGGCGTTGGTCTTGCGGATGATCATTTTCTGCGCCCGTGGAACCTGTTCCAGGGGAATCTCCACCCCCAGGTCACCCCGCGCGACCATGATACCCCCCGAGGCGGCGATGATCTCTTCGATGTTGTCCAGGGCTTCGAATTTTTCGATCTTGGCGATCACCGGAGTGTCCTTGCCGGAGGCGGTGATGATTTCATTGACCGCCTTCACGTCCCCCGCGTTCCGCACGAAGGAAAGGGCAATGTAGTCCACGTCGTGGGCCAATCCGAAATCGAGGTCGGACCGGTCCTTGTCCGAAAGTATGGGCGCGTCGATGGAACGCTCGGGCAGATTGATTCCTTTGTTCGATCCCAAAGGGCCGCCGGTGACGACACGGCAGTTCACATCGGTGCCGTCGGCGGAAACAACTTCCAGTTCCATCAGTCCGTCGGCCAGCATCAGGGTGTCGCCGGCTTGAACGATGCCGGGCAGATCGGGATAGGTCAGGCCCACTTCCGTTGCGTCACCCTCCACCTGGCGGTTGGTCAGCCTGAATTCCGCGCCCTCCTGGAGGATTATGGTGCCGGCGGCCATCGGGCCGGTCCGGATCTTGGGCCCCGCCAGGTCCTGGAGAATCGCCACGTGGCGCTTCTCTTCCCTGGCGACGCGGCGAATGTCCCGGATCAATTGCGCGTGTTCGTCCTGGGTCCCGTGGGAAAAATTCAGGCGGCATACGTTCATGCCCGCCTTCATCAGCTTTTTCAGGATTTCGGGATCCCGGCTGGCGGGCCCGATGGTGCAAATGATTTTTGTCCTGTTCATCGCTTGTCCACCTCAATCGAGAAAGAAGTCGGGTATCAGGGGCGTACCGGGAACAACGGCGTACTGGTCGAAATCCGTGGTCCCTTCTTCGGTCAGGACCTCCTCGTCGGTCATGAATCTGCCCGTGCACTCCCGGCTGTCGCGGGTCAGCACCGCCCAGGCGGCATCGCCCATGATGGCGGGCTGCCGGCTGGCGTTGATCATTTTTTCCCCGCCCAGAAGATTGCGCACCGCGGCGGTCGCGATGGCGGTTTTGGGCCACAGCGCGTTGAAGGCCACCCCCTTGTCGGCAAACTCGGCCGACAGTCCCAGAACCCACATGCTCATGGCGAACTTGGACAGGGTGTAGGCCGTATGGCCGGCGAACCATTTGGTTTTCAGGCTCAAAGGGGGGCTGATGTTCAGCACATGGGGATTGTCGGCCTTCAACAGGTAAGGCATGGCCTGCTGGGTCAGAACGTAGCTTCCACGGGCATTGATGTCCTGCATGCGGTCGTACATTTTCATGGTCGTATCCTGCAGACCGGTCAGGCCGAGCGCGCTGGCGTTGTTGATCACGATATCCAGGCCCCCGAATTCGGCCACTCCCTGCTCGACGGCCGCGGCCACCTGGTCCTCGAAACGGATATCGGTTTTGACCGCCAGGGCCCGCCCGCCCGCCTTCTCTATTTCTTCGGCGGCGGAGAATATTGTGCCGGGCAGTTTGGCGTGGGCCGTGGTGGTCTTGGCCGCGATGATGATGTTCGCGCCGTCACGGGCCGCCCGCAGGGCCATGGCCTTGCCGATGCCCCGACTGGCGCCGGTGATGAAGATGGTCTTGTCTTTGAGGGTTCTTGCCTCGGCCATGACCCTTTGTCCTTTCACTTCGGTGATTAATTTCAGCCCTGTTCCCCGTCAGTAAGCCCCACCTGGACCCCCGGTGTCAAGAGGGGCGCTCCGGTCGGGCATGGGCTATAATGGTTTCATCGTCACAGAGGGTTTTTTCCGCAGGGGGGACTCCATGGAAACGAATACCTATATCCTCAAACGCATCGGCACCGCCAAGATTCTCGGCTTGATCATCGGCTTGGCCGGTTTTTTCATGATTCCTGCCCTGTGGCCCGGCGAGGGCATGCAGCTGCGGGTCGGGTTTCTGCTTTGGTATACGACATTCGGGGTATTCATCGGGATCCTGGGAATGTTCAACCATCATCCCCTTCTGAAATTCCAGATGCCCTTCTGGTTTCGCGGCATCGTTTTCGGGGCCTGGTTCAACCTGGTCCTGGCGTTCCTGATGTACGACAAAATGAGCCTTCTCATGCAGCAGTTGGATGGCCGTTTTGGCGGAATCGAAAGCCCGTTCTGGATCGTGCTGGAAGGCTCGGTGGTGGGATTGATCATCGACGCGGTGACCACGAAATACGCGGGCGAGGGGCTGCCGGAGGCGAGCCACCTGACCGACTGAGACCCGACCTCAGCCGACCGATTCGATTTCGTTGTAGACCGTATCGCGCAACACCGGACGCAGACCGACCCCGCGGATGAAACCCCGGATGTCGTCCACGCTCATGCCCTTGCCCGCGGCGCCGCCGGCTGCGAAAGTCACACGTTCGTCGATCACGGTGCCGTCC
>Ga0164315_10002104_pt1 | contig 15171 bp, 17 predicted proteins | sample GuaBasSedimGuay6_FD_113737 | JGI IMG/M metagenome (GOLD analysis project Ga0164315, IMG submission 113737) | Subseafloor sediment microbial communities from Guaymas Basin, Gulf of California, Mexico - Guay6, Core 4569-2, 0-3 cm | ecosystem: Environmental > Aquatic > Marine > Hydrothermal vents... | reverse complement strand
TTCCGCGATATCGGCGTTGGACGCCATGATTTAACTCCTCAAAATAGCACGCTATTACTCCGGGTTAAATCTGTCGTCCGCCTTGATCTCACGAAAAAATCCTCATTTCTGGACGGACACTAACTAGTGTCAGCGCCGGGAACGACACAGCTAACCCCAGTATGGAGTAACATGCGAATGAAAAACAAATTGAATCAGTCGTGTTTGAGCCCCTCCACAGTTAAAGGGCTCCACATGGATATCCTGTCCGATAAAGAGCTGGATGAACTCCACGACAGCACCCTGCAAGTTCTTGATCAAACGGGTCTTTTTATCGAGAATACTGCGGCCATGGATTGTTTTGAGGCAGCCGGTGCACGGGTGGATCGAAATGGCGGCATTGTCAAGATACCACCGCGGCTGGTGGAAACGGCTATTCAATCTGCCCCTTCAAAAATTCTACTCGCCGGTCGCGACCCAAAACACGACCTGGTGCTTGGAGAAAATCGCGTTCACTTCACCAATTTCAGCGAGGGCGTAAAAATTAATGACCCATACACCGGCGAAAACAGGTCACCGGTAAAACAGGATCTTGCAGATGTCGCACGAGTCATCGATTATCTGGATGAAATCGATTTCTGCGAAAAAGCCATCGGCGCCCATGACATGCCCCAGGAGACCGTTCCTCTGCACAATGCCGAAGCATTCCTCACCAACACCACCAAACATTGCGCTTTCGGACCCGGCAACGGAAAACTGCTGAACAAGATCATCGAAATGGCCTCCATCATTGTTGGCGGCGCCAAGCGGCTGACGGAACGCCCCATTGTATCCTTCACAACCTGCCCGGTGAGCCCTTTGAAGCTGATCAAGGAATGCTGCGAGATCATCATGGAGTCCGCCAGAAACAATGTTGTTTGCAATATATTGTCCATGGCCATGGCCGGGGCCACATCCCCTGCAACCCTTGCCGGCACTCTGGTGACGCACAATGCGGAAATCCTGGGTGGTATCACGCTTTCTCAGTTAACGCACAAGGGGGCTCCCGTGATTTACGGAAGTTCCACCACCGCAATGGATTTGAAACTGGGCGAAGCATCGGTGGGCACACCCGAGTGCGCACTCATCAGTGGAGCCGTGGCCCGACTGGCACGCTATTATGCGTTACCCAGTTATGTTGCCGGTGGATAGGGCGACGGCAAAATATCAGATAGCCAGATGGGCCACGAGAAGACACTCACCGGACTGATACCCGCATTGGCAGGCGCCGATATGATTTACGGTCCGGGGATGCTAGAAAGTGGCATCACCTTCGATCTTGCCCAGCTGGCTCTCGACTGCGAATTTGCTCGTATGATAAAACATACCATCAACGGCATTCCCGTCAGTAAAGAGACCATTGCCCTGGATGTCATCCAGGAGATCGGGCCTTTTGGAGATTTCCTGGCGCATATTCACACATTTCAGCACATGCGGGAACAATCGAGGGCGGAAATCATCGATAGAAGAATGCGGAGCGCCTGGGAGATGGACGGCGCCATTGACAGCTATACAAGGGCACTTCATAAGGTCCGCAACATCCTGGAAAATCATTTCCCGGAGCCGCTTCCGCCCGACGTGCTGGCTGGAATCCGGCGTATTGTGAAAGATACAGAGACGGATATGGGTAATGGGAGTTGAGGAAAAGATATGGAGAATCGAATTCTAACCAGAATGGGTGACGGCGAGCGGGTATGGCTGTCAACATCCGATGTTAGAGCGGATATTGACGAAGGCACGGCAGATGCCGCCAAAAGAACCGATATTCCGGAATTGACAGACGAAGAACGAAAACAGCTTTTCGACATCATGGCAGATCCCTCAAGGATTGTCAGCGTTCAGCCCGGAGAAGAAGTCATTGTCACCGATGACGGGTGCAGCATGAGTTTTTATTCGGGACAGGATGGTGGGGGTGTGGGTATTCCCATGAGCCGGATGCAGGCCGTTTTGACCTATGAACGTGCCTGCGGCGGAGACACGACATCCATCGGGCACAGTGATTATTCTTTCAAGCCGGTCAAATCGATCGTGAATTTTGAAAAAAATGATTATTACAATATTTCCATGGTGTCGACTGCACCCCTTTTCTACGGGGCGCAACCCAACATGGGTCTTTATTTTCAACCGGATGGCCCCTGTCCAAACCCTTCGGAGCTTCTCCCGGTCGGTAAAATTACCGAGGCGCTTCAGGCGCAGGAAGATGCTGCCGAGCACCTCACCAGAGACCTGGTTTATGTTGGAAAAAAAATGGCCGAGGTGGGATGTGAAGGGCTCAATTTCGACACCTCGGGGTCGGCAGGTGATGCTGATTTCCTGGCAGCGCTCAGGGCCGTGGAAAAGCTGAAACAAGCCGTTCCGGACATGCCGATCGTCATGGGTGCTTCCGGAGAATTCGTCATCGGCATGCACGGTGATGTGACCTACAGAGACCAACGCCTGGCCGGTCTATACCCTCACGAACAAGCCAAGGTCGTTTCCGATGCAGGTGCAGATGTCTTTGGTCTTGCCATCGGCACCAATACGACACAATCGGTGGCCTGGAATCTTTCGAGAACGATTACCTTTCTCAAGAAAACAACCGCGACGTCCCCTATCCCCGTGCATGCCAACGTGGGAATGGGCGTCTGCGGCATCCCCATGATGGAGCAGACACCCATTGACAGCGTCACACGGGTCTCCAAGGCCCTCGTACAAATCGGTAAAGCAGACGGATTGTAGATTGGCGTCGGTGACCCTTTTGGGATGCACATGGCACATATTCTGGCTTCATGCATGGGAGGCATCCGAACTTCCGGAGATCTGGTCGCTTGGATGCAAATAACCCGCAAAATGAAAATCAATGAAGCCAAGGCATATGTGGCCGGCAGATTGAAGGTCGATCCCCTGGATCTGACCGACGAAGAGGTAATGCGTCCGATCCGTGAAGATCTGGGCATCGGAATGGTTACATCTGTTGCCGGCAGCCCCAAGGGCATACGGGCAAAATGGAAAATTGCCGACCTTCTCGACATTTCCATTCGCTCGGTGGATCTGTTCAGGTCACAGCTTTAACCCGGCATTTCGTGAAAAGCGACGAACTCGTTTTTTAGAGTGACATATCAACCCCTTGGCCTATGAAGTGATTCAGGGCCATCCACAATTTGACGTCACACATGGCATTGGCATCAGCGATGATTCGGGATGCATCGGCAGGGGACAGGAGGTATACTTCGATGGTTTCGGTCCCCTGGTTTTCGTCGGTGGAAGGAACACCGTCACATTCACAATGAACTATAGCCACCGATTCATCGGTCAGGCCGGCCGTGTTGTAAAGGGGTGGACTAATGCCGGTGATGCGTTTCAGGGTCAGCCCGGTCTCTTCCATGAGCTCACGCTGGGAAGCCTCCTGGATGGTTTCGCCCTTGTCTATCAAACCTGCCGGGAATTCATATTGAAAGCCTGCCAGGGATACCCGGTATTCTCTAAGAACGACCAGCTTTTGTTCGGTTGTGTGAAGCGGGATCATTAGCACCGCGTCAGGAACATCAAATTTACCTGAGACACACTTGGGTCTGCGGTTTCTTGACACGACCTGCCAGTTTCTTTCCCGACCGGTTTTATCGGTATAAGATACATCGAACAGATTGATCCATCTGGCATCGGTCAGTTTTTTACAGTCTGTTATTTTCATGAATCAACTCCTTTGAAAATAATTCTAAATCACATATTCTTAAAAGCTGAAGCGCTCATCCTATATAGTTCCGTCCAGAAATGAGGATTATTTCGTGAGATCAAGGCGGACAACAGATTTAACCCGGAGTAATAGCGTGCTATTTTGAGGAGTTAAATCATGGCGTCCAACACCGATATCGCGGGAAAAGACCATTTGTGGATGGGCACTATGTACAATATTGGACACCCAATAGAAAGGCCCTACCGTTTACCACTTGTCCTAATATTCCAGATAGCATAAAATGCTTCCATGATTCAGATCACACCAAATATTCAAATCCATGAAAACGATATGACTTTTGATTTCATTCGGGCATCCGGTCCCGGGGGACAGCATGTGAACAAGGTTTCCACGGCTGTACAGCTTCGCTTTGACGCACGGCAATCCAAAGGTCTTTCTCCCGAGGTCTACCATCGCCTGAAAAAACTGGCCGGAAAACGAATGACGGATGACGGTGTCCTGATTATCCAGGCCAAACGCTTCCGAAGCCAGGAGAAAAACCGTCAGGATGCCCTCGATCGGCTGGTGACCCTGGTTCGCAAGGCAACCAAAAAGCCGAAACCGAGAAAAAAAACGCGGCCCACAAGAGCCTCGAAAGAGCGAAAACTGGCCGCCAAAAAGCTTAGAGGCCGATTAAAAAAAACACGCCAACGCGTATCAAAAACAGGAGACAGTATTTGAACGGATTGATCCTTTTGATTACCGTGTATCTGACCCTAAAGAATCTGCTCCATATCGTCGGTGTGAATGACCCTTCCGGAAGTTCTCAAGGGGTCGTCAGCAGCGAGTCGGAATATCGTCTGCTGTCAAATCTCTCTACCGATCTGTTTACTCTCCTGTTGAAACACCAGCCCATCGTCGGTAACAAATCTGCCGGTCATTTCGACCTGCAGCTTTCCGGGCATACCCACAATGGGCAGATTTTCCCCTTCAGTCTGTTGACAACATTGTTTTAGTTAAATCCGCGATTGTTTCAAAGACAGCATCCGGATGGGCTGTATCGATTTCATCCCGCGTGCCGTAACCGTAGAACACGGCTGCTGTCATAACCCCATTCTCTTTCCCGCCCTCGATATCGTATACCCGGTCACCGACCATCAGTGTTGCCGTGGAATCGAGTCCTTCCTGACTGATGATGTGCGCAATCAACGCGCCCTTGTCCGACAGGTGACCATCCAGTTCGCTTCCATAAGCCTTATGGAAATAAGGGGTCATCTTGAAGTGATCAAGTATCTGTTGTGCAAACACCCTGGGTTTCGAGGTGGCAAGAAACAGGTTGAATCCAGCCTTCCGCAGCCTGTCAAGGGATGAAACCACGCCGGGATATAGAATGTTTTCGAACATGCCTTTTTCAGAAAAGCGCTTTCGATAATGGACCAGGGCCTGGTCCAGAATGGTTTCGTCCGTGGTATTCAACAGCTGTGAAAAAGAGGCTCTCAGGGGCGGGCCGACACACCATGCGAGCTGGTCTGACAATGGCATGGCCGAGCCAAGCCGGTCAAGGGCATACTGGATGCAACGTGTAATCCCTTCCCCGGGGTCCGTCAGGGTACCATCCAGGTCAAACAAGATGTTTGAAATGTTGGACAACATCTATTCACCATGTTCAAGAATGCTTGTTATATATTGAAACACTTTCTCCGGAGTACGATTGATTTCAATCGTGCTTACCTGCTTGTAGCAACGGGTTCAAAACAATCATAGAAGTCGCCTATCTCTATCTTAAACCTGAACTGAGCTATTACTTTGTCATTGCAATAGAGTGAATATTCTCCAAACATTTTTTTGTATCGGATTACCCCAGCATTCTGTATCTGCTCTACAACAAATTCGACAAAATTGAAATTTAATAAACTCTTGACACCAATTTAATGTGTACATATTATATGTTTGATACACATCATATGGGAGGCGATACCATGCGAACCAACATTGTCATTGATGACGAGCTTATCAATGAGGCTATGGCCCTCAGCCAGTTAAAAACCAAAAAGGCCGTTGTTGAAACCGGACTCAGACTCTTGGTCCAAATTAAAAAACAAGAACAAATTAAAAATTTACGTGGAAAACTTAAATGGGATGGTGACCTTGATTCAATGAGATTAGATCAATGATTCTGGTCGATTCATCCGTATGGATCAATTATTTCAACGGTATCCCCACATGGCAGACAGACTTGCTTGACAGTTCCCTTTCAAATATTCCTGTCATCATTGGGGATTTAATCCTCGCAGAGGTCCTTCAGGGTTTCAAGTCGAATAAGGATTATGAAACTGCCAAGGGTTTGCTTAGCGCTCTCCCATTTCGCCAAATCGGTGGCTATAATGTCGCTATTCAAAGTGCTCAAAACTACCGAATCCTTCGAAAATCCGGTGTTACGGTCCGAAAAACAATCGATGTAATTATCGGAACTTTCTGCATCATGGAAGGGTTGCCTTTGCTCCATGATGATCGTGATTTTGATCCAATGGTATCCCATTTCTCTCTAAGGACACCTTCACCACAGTAGCTTCGGCGCATTTCCTTCAACAAAATGACTATATGCACAACGTTTGAACTCACTGGTTTTATGGAGCGCAGCGGAGTAAAAATCCAGTGCAGTGATTTCATATAATCCAAGAAACTTAGGGACGGGTATTGATATATTCGTATAGCGTTCAAAACAACGAGGAAATATTCTCATCAAACCCCTTTAACAAGAAGCATAAAGTAATATATCAATACCCGTCCCTAAATGGGTTGCCTTCTCGATGCTGGAAAGAGTAGCTTCAGTATTTCAGAGCGAAAACTTGCCTCCCGGGAAATAGTCGTTCTGTATGTCGAACGCCGCAAATCACCGGCGCTAAAAAACAAATCGGATAATTTATGTATCGAAATATTGAAAAGTGTTGTTTGCCATTTGAAATCAAACCTGTTTTACTTGTTAACTCAACTTTCGGTTTTTACCAGAGATAGAGCGAAATGGGTGATTCGAAGGCGATTTGCGCTGTTTGAGCCAATTAGGGCTCCTTACATCAGCACATGACAATGAAAATCCAATATGAAACACCCGGGATAGTTGGACCATGTATGTTTGAGGAAAAGGAATCATTCAAAATTTATGACAGATAAGAATCGGGAAATCATTATTTCAAAAGAAGACGCCGTATTCTGGATGGATGGCAATGGAGGGTGGCATAACATTCATGGCGCATTCGAACATAAAAAGGTTATCGCCTATTTCAACCGGTCCATCGAGTATGATGCAGACGGTTACTTTGTCAGCCAGGTGCGGGGAGATGTGGTTGAAAAAGTCTATTTTCGATACCAGGAAACCGCTCTCTTTGCCGTTGACATCATCCAGAATGATGATTTACGACTCCTGCTGAACACCCGAAAGCAGGTCCCTTTGAATCCAAAAAAACTCTTCATCAGGAATGACAATCTGTTCATGCACTTCGAAAACCAACTCATCAAGTTTACGGATCGGAGCATGATAAAACTGTCCGACCGGCTTGACGATGCGAATGGGCAGTTCACGATTCACCTGAAAGGCGTGTGTTACACCATCCAAGAGAAATAATCCATGTATCCTCAACCAACATAATCGGATAAAAACGATAGAGCGCAGCGATTCAACACTTCAACATTCAATATTCCTTGTTCGACACTGGACATTCTCTTTATTAATAATCACCAGGTAGAACCTTTCCGGATCCCTCGCCCGCCAACTGCTGATGAATCTTCTGAACGGCCTCCATGAAAACGGAACGGCTTTCCGCAGCATAAGGGTTGTACGTATTCATGTCCTTGAACAGTTGCCAGGTGTCGTTCTCCACTACCCCGAGTACATGCAGCAACCGCTGGTAGCCTTCGGTGTCGACATCCAGGGGCGTTGCCCCGAATTCGGCCAGGGACCGACCGATAAAATGGGTCAATGCAAGGCTGACAGCTATCTGCCGGTCATGTGCTTCCGGAGTGACCTCAGCAACCACCAGCCCTTTCGAAATCAGGTAAGATTTAATTTTCCGATAGGCCGAATCATCGATTCTTTCTGCGCACAGAACGATCTTTCCCCCCTGGAGCGAATGGGCAGCGCTGTCGGGACCGAACATGGGATGTGTCGCCAGGATGGACACCTGTTCCGGCAGCAGATCTTTCATCAGCCTGACCGGGTATTCCTTGACCGAGCACACATCGATCACCAGTGCATCCGGGGCCAGCAAGGGCGCAACTGTTTGAAGGGTCTCACGAAAAACAGATATGGGCACCGAGAGGATAACCATTTTCTGACCACAAGCCACTTCAAGGGACGTGGGCTTCGCACCACTTGCCATAATGTCATCGCCATTATCACTACGGTTGTAGACCATGACATCGAAATCCTTGGCAAGATAATTTGCCATCAGTTTTCCGAATCGACCAAAACCTAAGATGCCAATCATAATACGCTTGCAATCCTTTCAAAACCTGCTATCAGCTCTTTTTCCGGAACAGCATAGGATATCCGAATATGGCCTCCCATTCCGAAAGCCTCACCGGGAACCACCGCAACGCCGGCATTCCCAAGAAGGTGGTTGGCGAAATCTTCGGATGTCCATCCCTTTTTCAAATGCCGCGAGACATCCGGGAAAAGATAAAAACCACCCGCAGGCTTGATGCAGTCAAACTGTCGGGCAGCATATTCATATGCCAGATCTCTTTTTTGTTTTAGTTGTACGCGGTTCTCTTCGATCAACACCGGATCCAGGGAAAGAGCCGCCAGGGCACCCTCCTGGGCAAAAGTGCAGACATTGCCGGTCAGATGGCTTTGAAGTCGGACCAGGGCTTTAATTATTTCCTTGGGTGCCGCCACATAGCCGACCCTGAATCCCGTCATGCCATATGTTTTTGAAAAACTCCTCACAACAATAAGTCTGTCCCGGACATCTTCCATACGAGAGAAACCGTCCTGTAGGCCATCATTATATATGAAGGCACAATACGCTTCATCCGAAATAATGAACAGGTCGTTTGATATGGCGATATCGGCAATCTTTCTCAAAGTCTCAAAAGGGTAGACAGCACCCGTGGGGTTGTTGGGGGAGTTGATGATGATCGCACGGGTTCGAATAGTGACAGATTCCGACACAGCCCGGCAGTCGAGTTGGTGCGCCCTGGTATCCACAAACACCGGGACCGCGGAAGCGAGTTTCACCTGCTCGGAAAAACTGACCCAGTAGGGTCGTGGAATGACCACCTCGTCCAGCGGGTTGCAGATCGCCTGAAAGATGGCATAAAGAGATTGCTTGGATCCGTTGGACACGATGATGTTCTCTTCACCATAGCTTTCAAACTGTTCGGAAAGCCTGGATTTCAGCTCCTTCATGCCCTGGACGGGGCTATAGCGAGTCTTCCCGTCATCGAGAGCTTGCTTGGTGGCAGCGACCACCGGCAAGGGGGTTCCATGTTCCGGCTCACCCACCGCCATGTTGATAACGGATGCGCCTTTTGCAGTGCGTTCGGATAGCAGGGAGGTAAACTGTACGGTTCTGGATTCCGTGACAGTCTCTATGCGATCCGAAAGTCTCATGACGAACCCTGTTTTCTTGTTTTCTGCAGCAACAACATGTCTGCAATCACCAGGGCCGCCATCCCCTCGACAATAGGCACGGCACGCGGGACGACACACGGATCGTGCCGTCCTCTACTTTCCAGAATCGTTTCAAGGCCTTCGAAATCAACGGTCTGCTGGGCAATTCCGATGGTAGCCGGGGGTTTAAAAGCCACCCGAAAGTAAATCGCCTCACCATTGGTAATACCGCCCTGGATACCACCGCTGAAATTGGTTTTGGTTCTCAACCCATTTTCCGTTGATATAAACGGGTCGTTGTGTTCCGAGCCCTGCATTCGAGTCCCTGAAAAACCAGATCCGACTTCGAAACCTTTCGTGGCCGGAATCGAGAGCATAGCCTGTGCCAGCAACGCCTCCATTTTACCGAATACCGGTTCTCCCAGGCCCGCCGGGACCTTCCTGCAAACACAGTTCACAATACCACCGACAGAATCCCGATTCTCTTTCAGGGACGCTATCAGTCGGTACATCTTCTCTGCGGTCTCTGTGTGGGGGCACCGAACCAGGTTCTGATCTACCTCGCCCCGGGAAATAAGATCCATATCCATACCGGGCGCTTCGATATTGCCCACGGCACTTACCCAGGCGACGATTTCCACCCCTGCTCGTTCCATGAGAATCCTCTCGGCCATGGCACCGCCTGCCACGCGTGCGATGGTTTCCCTGGCACTGGCTCGTCCGCCGCCGCTGATGGATCGTGTGCCATATTTGGCCTGGTATGTAAAGTCGGCATGGGACGGCCGTGGAATGGTTCGAAACCGTTCATAATCTCCGGGCACCTGATCCCGGTTGGCAACATAAAAGGCAATGGGCGTCCCCAGCGTCCGGCCATCTTCGACACCCGAAACAATCGTGACCATGTCCATTTCTTCTCTGTCGGTCGTCAAGTGGCTCTGCCCCGGCCGTCTGCGGTTCAACTGCGGTTGAATGTCCGCTTCCGTCAGGGAAACGTTGGGAGGACACCCGTCTAGAACACCTCCCACGCTTTTCCCATGGGACTCCCCAAAGGTTGTAAGACTCAATACGTTACCGAAATGACTCGACATGATAATTCCTCTTTTGTTAGGCTGTAGGCTATAGACTGTAGGCCTTTAGGCTGCTAAAAGTCTAACAGTCTATAGCCTAAATGCCCTCAAAAACTTCCCAAAAGTTCGGAAATGATTTTTCAACACATCCAGGATTCCTGATGTCCATACCCGGAACCACCAGGCCGGCAACTGCAAAACTCATGGCGATGCGGTGGTCGTTGTATGTGTCGATCACGGCACCATGGGGCCTGCCCCCCTCCACCATCAGTCCGTCGTCTGTTGCCAGTGCGTTTACGCCCATCTTGTTCAGTTCCCTGACAACAGCTTCAATCCGGTTGCTCTCTTTTATCTTCAGATGAGAGACATTTTTGATGAAGGTCTTTCCCCTGGCAAAAGCCGAAACAACCGCAATGGTCGGCACCATATCCGGCATATCCGACATGTCCGCCTCAATGGCGCAGAGATCTCCGCCCACCACACGCACACCATCACTCGCCTCCATGATCCGGCACCCCATGGATTCCAGGAGTCGAACCATACCGACATCTCCCTGTTGCATGTTAAGGCGGGTGCCTTTCACCATGACATCTCCACCGGCGATAGCCGCCGCTGCCCAGAAATAACCGGCTTGGGAGCAGTCAGGTTCAACTGTATACACACCGTGCCGATAAATCTGGCAGCCGGTCACCGAAAATGTCTCATACCCTTTCCGTTCCAACTGGATTCCGAATTGCTGCATGACATATCGGGTCATCTCCACATAGGGCTTGGACACGGGTCCTTCCGTTACCTGAATTTCGATCCCCGACTGGGTACAGGGTGCGATGAGCAGCATGGCCGACAGATATTGACTGCTCTTGCCACACCGAAGTTCGGTGGCACCGCCAATCCTCTTCCCGCCCTCGATGATAACGGGTGGACATCCGTTGCCGTTCACGGATTTGGCCGGCACCTGGATCTTCACCAGCCCATCCAGCAAATCCTGAATGGGGCGTTCCTGCATCCTTTCCGTACCGGTAATCGTGTATGGGCCCTCGCCCAACACCGCCAGTGCGCATACAAACCGCAGGGACGTGCCCGAATTTCCTAAGAAAACAGATTCTTGACAGGCGGAAAATCTGCCTTTTCTCCCTTTTACCTGAACCCGGGTTCCCTCCACACCAATCTTGACACCCATCTGTCGTAACGCACCCATGGTCAGCAGGGTGTCCTCACTGATGAGGCAATTTTCGATGATACAGTCCCCGTCCGAGAGGGCCGCCGCCATCAGAAACCTGTGAGATAAACTTTTCGATCCGGGTACACTGACATGAGATGTCTCCAGAGAATGGGGTTGGATTTTCATGCTGTCTTTATCTCACCAAATGCCAGGGCTTCGCTTACGGCTTCTCTCATCACCTCAACGGGTGCCTGCATGCCTGTCCAGAGTTCAAACTGGAACGCTCCCTGATAGACGAACATGGGAAGACCGTTGATGGTATCACACCCGGCTGCGGTCGCTTCTTTTAACAGGCGAGTCTGCAGCGGTGTGTATATAATATCCATGACCGTCATGTGCTCGTTAAAAAAAGTTTCGGGCACCGGTGTTGCGTCGACATCCGGAAACATACCAACCGGCGTGGTGTTGATCAGAACGTCACAGTCGATTTTTTGAATCTCGGACAGCAGAGAGAACTCTCCGCCTATATCGGCCGCCAGCTGTTCGCCGGATTTTGCGGAACGGTTCACCACAATGACGTTCCCCTTGTTTTCTATGATGCCGTACCCGACAGCCCGGGCAGCCCCCCCAGCGCCAACAATTGCCACACGCCGGTTCTCGAGGGAGAGTCTTTCGGTAAGTGCCGACACAGCACCCATGGCATCCGAATTATACCCGATCAGGACGCCGTCCTGATTGAGAATCGTGTTCACGGCGCCGATCTTTTCCGCCAAGACATCCATGCGATCCAGGTGCGCCATTACCCGGACCTTATGGGGTAATGTAACACTGGCACCCCTCATATTCAGGGTTTTCATGGCCGAAATAGCCTTGGCGATAGCATTGACCCTGAAGGGGAAATAGACACCGCTATAGTCCGAATAGACAAAAGCCCTATTGTGCATGATCGGACTCAGACTGTGAGATACGGGGTCGCCAAAAACGCCGAAAAGTGTCGGAGTTTTGCTTTGCAAACTTCTTTTCGCACCCATCAAAACATGTGCTTGGGATGGATTCTTATCCGTAGGAGATCCCAGATATTTCATGCCCACACGAACATCCTCGATGGAGAGGCGCCGTACAACAGCACTGCCAATCTGTTCCAGGAGAACAAAATAGATGCTGTCCCCTTCGCGCTTTTTGTCTTTTTGCAGGGCGTCCCACACCAGATCTACATCCACCTCTATCTGGGTCGGCAAAGACAGGTCCTGTAGCAGACGCTGCAGTCGTTGGGTGTCGACGCTCTTTATAGGGCCGTTTGCCTCTGACACAGCCGATGCGATAACCATCCCCACACTGACCGCTTCGCCGTGGGAAATACCGGCTGTCTTTTCGATGGCATGACCAAAGGTGTGTCCAAAATTCAGTTTTCGCCTCTCGCCTTGCTCAAGCTCATCCCGGTTGACAACCGCGGCCTTGATCCTGACTGATTCATAAACCAGCTTCTCGATGACGGAAAGATCAAGGGAAAACGCCCGCGCAGCATTTGCCTCCAGGTATGCAAACATCTCGGCATCTGCTATGGCGCCATGTTTGACAATTTCTGCAAACCCGCAGGATATTTCCCGGTCAGGCAGTGTCGTCAACAACGATAGATCGCAGATGACGAACTCCGGCTGGTTAAACACCCCGACGATATTTTTATAGCCCTGGAAATTGACACCGTTCTTGCCCCCCACGCTGGCATCAACCTGTGACAGCAGCGTTGTCGCAATATATCCGAACCGCAAACCGCGCATGAACGTAGAGGCAACAAACCCTGTGACGTCACAGACAATTCCGCCACCGATACCCACAAGACATGTTGACCGGTCCGCCCCGAAGGCGAGAAGCTGCTGATAGATATTCTCAACGGTTTTGAGACTCTTTACGCTTTCCCCCAGTCCGATGGTAATAACCTTGCAGGGAGGAAACCGCTTGCCATAAATCTCCGCAACGCGGGTATCCGTGATGATAATGGTATTCTCGATGGATACGTATCGATACAGGCTATCCATGGATTCCCCCACAAGAACGACCGTATCACCCGTACCCCCTTTTATCTGAATCGTTTTCACCAGAGCGGCTCCTGAATCTTATCGATAACCCGGGTGGTTGACTGACCGCCGGAGGTTATGCTTCTGAAGTAGTAGCGGCCCAGTTTTTCGTGGGCGTCTAAAAGTAACTGTTCGGTCGCTTCCCATGAAATACATTCATCTGTAATGGAAACCCCATATTTCAAATCAGCATGACTGCCGGTAAATTTCTGATTCCCCTCATGGAGATTGCTCTCCAGCATCATTCCCATGATCGCATCGTTGCCATTGATAAACTGATGAAGAATGTTTCTCCAAACTACCGCTTGACCCTGATATCTCTTTTTGGAATTGGCATGCGAACAATCGACCATGATCTTGGCCGGAAGATCCCTGGATACTAGATCGAGATGTGCCTCCTCGATACTCAAAGCGTCATAATTCGGACGATTGCCACCCCGAAGAACCACATGGCCACTTGAATTCCCGATTGTCTGGACGATACAGGTCTGTCCTTCCTGGTCGATGCCAAGAAAAGCCTGGGGTGCCCTGGCCGCCAGCATGGCGTTGATTGCCGTTGAAAGATTACCGTCCGTAGCATTCTTAAAGCCAACCGGCATGGATAGACCGCTTGACATCTCCCGGTGAATCTGGGATTCGGTGGTTCGAGCACCTATAGCCGCCCAGGAAAGGAGATCGTCCACATACTGAGGTGTAATGGTTTCCAGGAGCTCTGTTCCGGCCGGCATGCCTATTTCCGTGATGCGACGAAGAATTCTTCTCGCCTTTCGCAGGCCCTCCTGAATATCGCAGGTGCCATCGAGATTAGGATCATTGATCAGCCCCTTCCAGCCCACCGATGTCCTTGGTTTTTCAAAATAAACCCGCATAACGACAACCATGGTCTGTTCGACTTTTTTCCTCATTTCATTCAGCCGTTCAGCATACTCATATGCGGCCTTTTCATCGTGAATCGAACAGGGACCTACAATCACCAGAAGCCGTCGATCTATACCCTCGAGGATATTATCGATACATTTTCGACCGAGAATAACTGTTTTTATGGAAGATTCGTTTACCGGGAGCTCTTCTTTCAGGGCTTTCGGCGGCACCAGTGGTTTATAGCCACCAACTCTTAAATCCTGTACCTGCTGCATCATACTTACCTTTTTATTGCTTGAGGTTATCCCAATGTTGCAAAAGGCCGTGCGGTTTCCCCCACGGCCTCAAAATAAAAAAGCCGTGGGCTTCGGCCTGCCCACAGCTTTTTGCGCTTTTTCTTTTTCAGTCTTTTCAGCGCAACTCAGGCAGGCCGGTTTTATAATAAAACCAGTAATAATAGTCGTTGCCTGAATTGAAATACTTCACTGAAAATCCTTTCGATCTTATTTGAGCCCGTTTACAGGAACGCTCGAAGATTGTCAAGGTATTTTCCTGGCTATGCCCGGACAACTTCCTCCATAATCCCATAGTAATGCTCAACTTCTTTAAGATTATACGATTATCCATAAATGGTCTTTTTCCGCGATATCGGCGTTGGACGCCATGATTTAACTCCTCAAAATAGCACGCTATTACTCCGGGTTAAATCTGTCGTCCGCCTTGAT
>Ga0164315_10002103_pt1 | contig 15185 bp, 15 predicted proteins | sample GuaBasSedimGuay6_FD_113737 | JGI IMG/M metagenome (GOLD analysis project Ga0164315, IMG submission 113737) | Subseafloor sediment microbial communities from Guaymas Basin, Gulf of California, Mexico - Guay6, Core 4569-2, 0-3 cm | ecosystem: Environmental > Aquatic > Marine > Hydrothermal vents... | reverse complement strand
CCTCAATAATTGTCACACGAGCACCCTGTTCAGCGGCTTTAATACCACACGCAAATGCGGCAGAACCACTTCCAATAATAGCCACATGTAGCGCTTGGCTTTCATCAACCGTTGCTTGGTAATCCAATGCCTCTACCGCTGCAATTAGATCTGGTGTGGAGGTTTGCTCACTCGCCTCAATTAGCGCATTAGCCTCGGCATGTGAGACTTTTACATTTTTTACACCGCTTACTGCCTCCAAAGCCTCTTTAACGTGGCTTTCGCAGTTTCCACAGCTCATTCCTTCAATTTTTAAGGTAATCATCTTTTTATCCTTCGATAGAACAATTGTCATCATCGCAGCGGCGATTAGCGGGAGAAACCAAATCCCAAATTGAAACCAACAGCATTAGGCCGATTCCTCCATATGTGGCGTAGCTACTCCAACCATATTGAAACCACGGATACAATGAGAGCAGTAAAATCACAGGGCCTGTTATGCCAAGTAAAGTTCTAAACCATTGGCGATGGCTAAACCAGCCCAGAGCATTAATCACTAGCGCCAACCAAGCAAATAGGGGCAGAAGTGTATTAATAAAGAGCCCTTCCCACTGGCTTAAAAAGCCTAATCCTACTGCCGCTCCCAAGCTGGCAATGGCTGGAAAGCACATACTGCATCCCATTGCGGCGATAAGAACACCTAATGACCCAACCTTATCCCCAATACGGGAAAACAAATTGATTATTGAATTCATAAGGCATTCCTTACTCTTTTACGGTTGATGGGTAACCGGCCTGAGTCGTTGCATTTATTAAGGCTTCAATCGCGGTTTTTTGTGGATCAAAGACAACACTGGCTGTTTTGTTGTCTGGGTTAACATCAACAGACTCAACCCCTTCAACATTTTTGAGTGCTTTTTTAATCGTGTACTTACACATCGTGCAGGTAAAGTTTTCAACATCCAGCGTTACCGATTGCTGCTCAGCCGCCTGTAATGACATTGAAGAGGCGATCAAAATAACCAGTGATGCAAATAGTGATTTAAGCTTCATTTTCCGCTCCTTATTCCATGAAAAAACCGACATACCAAGGGAATGCCAATAAAAGTAAAATTGCGATGCTACCAATCCAAAAGATAACTCTTTGTCGGCGTTTAACATCAGGCAGTGCGCAAGCATCATCCTTGCAACAATCAGGAACCAGATAGAGCTTCCGAAAGCCCAAGGCGATAAAAAGCAAAGCTAACCCCATAAAAATCGGGCGAGTTGTCTCCATTGAGGTGAGCGAACTCATCCAAGCGCCACCGACCCCTAAAGATAAAAGCAAAAAAGGGCCGACGCAGCAGGCTGAAGCGCCGATTGCGGCCATTAGGGCACCGATGCCCAGCCAGTTTGATTTGGTAGCGGTTGTCTCTTGTTCGGTTGGCATGATTTCCTCCTAAATAACCACGATAAAGCTGTTATCTAGAAGTTTAAACTCCGTACCATGGAACAGAGTCAAGTTCTCTTCAAAAGAGCGCTATTTTTGTAGAACTACTTTAAGCCAGAAAAGGCATCAATCAATGCGCACTGATTCACTGTAGAACCACTTTTACAGTCAGCCACCAGCTCATTCAATGCATGGAGTAGCATTGATAAATCCTTTATTTGATGCGCAACCTGATCACGTTTCTGTTCAGCCATTTTTCTTACATCTTCACAATGGCCGTTATCGAGTGAAAGGAGTTCTGAGACCTCTTTTAAGGTGAAGCCTGATTTTTGTGCGCGCTTAATAAAATGAATTCTACTCACCGCATCCTGAGAATAGAGGCGGTAACCCGAGAGTGGCTTATCAGGTTCAACCAACAAACCTTTGCGCTGGTAGTAACGAATTGTCTCGATCGTTACTCCGGACTGTTTTGCGAGTTTTCCAATAGTTAAGGACATAAATGTTATTTATTGAGCGGAATAAACCTAATTCTAGCCCACAAATTCAAGTCTGGAAATCATGTGAAGCCTCAGGGAGAAGGTCAAGATTATGCTGCTTTTTTAGCAAATTCAACTGGTGGCATATAACTGCATGTTAGGTTTCGCGAGGATATAATTATCATTACAACATGCTCCACTAACCTTTTCTCGGGAGCGCTGTTAATTACGACTTTATTATTACAAATGTCCAAAATGTCAGGTTCCGCAAGGTCATTAGAAGGTTTTGAGTGTTTGTTCTAACAGCGAAACCAGACAATCCAATGAATGGTGTTCGCTTAGCGCCAGAGGGGAAATAAAGTAGGCATACGAAGATCGCGCCCAGTCATTTGAGGGAATGTTGTGTAGCCAGAAACGAGCTTGCGAGGTTTTCGCGGAACGACATGGGCGCAGGACGGTCTGGGCAACAATGGCTGTGGCGTTTGCGAGTCGATTTTGGTGACTTGGATGTCCCAAAACCTTTCACGAGGTAGCGACTCACTTGCAATTGTGTGAAGGCTTTCGTGAGCCTTCCTAAAAACATCTAAAAAAATAGAGTCACAAATCTTTTCCTTTCATGATGCCGTCATGGACATGACGAGTCATTCTGCTATATTCTCCGAGGAAGGACAAGGCTGGGAAAGTAGGGATTTTATGCATATTCTAATCGTTGATGATGTTACGGATAATATTCAAGTTGTGATGAATATTCTTAAGGAAGATGGCTACTCCTTTTCTTACGCCACACAGGGAACTGAGGCACTTGAATTAATTGAGCGAGATTTTGGACAGCTTGATCTGATTTTGCTGGATATTATGATGCCTGGGACTGATGGTTTTAGCGTCTGCCAAACGGTGAAATCAAATCCTCTCACTGCACAGATCCCCGTTATCTTCCTAACCGCAAAAACTGATGTTGATTCTATCCGGAAAGGTTTTTCACTGGGTGCAGTCGATTATATTACCAAACCTTTTCATGCCGAAGAGCTACTGGCAAGAGTTAATACCCATACTCAGTTGTACCAAGCGAAAAAGGTACTTCAGCAAAATAATCTTGCATTGAATACAAAGATCAAGTTTGAGCACAAGCGGTTACTCAGCGAGCTTGAGAACAATCAAAAAGAGATGATCTGGATGTTGACGGGGTTAATGGAGTCAACTTCTGATGAAACAGGCCAACATATTCGTCGTGTCTCCGAACTATCTGCACTGCTTGCTCATTATCATCCAGCCCTGAGTGATGACGATGCAGAAATTGTACGTCATGCGTCGCCTATGCATGATATTGGTAAGATGACAATCCCTTATGAAATCCTTCACAAGCCTGGCCGCTACACAGAGGAAGAGTTTAATGAGATGAAAGCGCATACCAGTAATGCTTACAACCTTTTATGCTGCTCCGATCGAAAGCTCATGAGTGCCGCAGCAATTATTGCTCACGAGCACCATGAAAAGTGGAATGGTAAAGGCTACCCACGTGGGCTAAAGGGTTCCAAAATCCATATTTATGGCCGCATCGTCGCCCTAGCTGACGTGTTTGACGCGCTTACTCACTCAAGGCGTTATAAAAAGGCATGGAATATTGATGAGGTCGTTAATTATATCAAGGATCACGATGGAACTCAGTTTGACCCTGAGCTCGTTGCGATCTTTCTGGAACACCTCGATGAGTTTGCCGCAATTGCCAAAATAAAATAACCAACTAAATGAAGTTTCGCCCACGTGATCATCACGCCATTGCCTGGGTAACAATGCTTATTCGTTTTTTCCTTCTCAGCATCACGCTATTCTACAACGCTAGTCACGCTACAGCCCCCCAGTTAAAAGTCACCCTCAGTGCAGCCGAGCAGCACTGGATAGAACAGCACCCAGAAGTGCTACTGGGCGGTGGACCCGACTGGGCACCTTTTGATTTCGTCAATGAAGAGGGGGAGTACAGCGGTATTACCAATGACTATTTAACGTTAATTTCTCAAAAAACAGGTCTCAACTTTGTCCTTTCTATCGACAAATGGAGTAATCATCTAAAAAAAATTCAGGCGCGCAAAATTGATTTACTAGGTGCCGTCTATTACACAAAAGAACGCAGCCATTTTGTTAACTTCTCATCGCCCTATTTTGATGTGCTTGATTACTTTTTTGTGAGGGACGACCTACCCGCCAAAACACTCAAAGACCTCAATGGCAAACGCGTCGCCATACCTGAAAGGTACTATCAGGAAGAGTTACTCAAAAAGCACTTCCCAGAAATTGAAATCATTACAGTCAGCACTTTTACAGAAGCCATTGATGCCGTTCTGGAAAATAGAGCAGACATGCTTCTTGACTCCTACGCTGTCCTCTCCCATGCGCTAAAAAAGGAGGGTATAAATACCATTATTCCTTTTAAATCGACTCGTAATCTGGGCACAAATCCCATTTACATTATTACGCGAAAAGGCGCACCAGAACTGGCTTCAATTGTTCAAAAAGGTTTAGATGCGATCACAGAAGAAGAGCGCCAGGCTATTTACAACCGGTGGCTCGGAGTCACCTCTAAAATAAAGAAAAAATCGGTTACGCTAACCCCTACAGAAAAAGTCTGGTTAAAAAAACATCCTATTGCTTCTGTCGGTGGCAGCCCAGACTGGACCCCTTTTAATTTTGTCAGCGAAACGGGAGGGTATAGTGGCATTGCCAATGACTACCTACAACTGATTGCAGAGAAAACGGGACTATCTTTTGATATAAAAATCGCCCCCTGGTCGATAAATCTGCAACGGATAAAGAATAAAGAAATTGATTTATTGGGGGCCGTTTACTTCACCGATGAGCGCAATCACTACCTAAACTTTTCCAAACCTTACTTTGAAGTGCTCGATTTTTTCTTTATTCGAGATGATCTCGAAGCGAAGACGCTAGAAGATCTAAACAATATGCGTGTTGCTGTTCCCGAAGGCTACGCACATATACAATTTTTACAAAAACACTTCCCCGAAATAGAAATTGTTCAGGTTAAAACCTTTAGTGAGGCAATCGACACGGTACTGGAAAAACGGGCAGAACTTCTCTACGACACCTATGGCTCGCTTATCTATACTTTCGATTTAAAAGGAATTAATACCATCATCCCTTTTAAATCAACCGGCCACTTGGGTAAGCGGCATATCCACGTTGTCACCCAAAAAGAGCAAACAGCGCTCGCTTCAATTATTCAAAAGGGGCTGGATGCTATTTCAGAAGAAGAAAGAAGAACTATCGCTAAAAAATGGTTCGGAAAGCAACCATCCATCAGCACAACTATTCAGCTGAATATTACGGAACGGGAATGGTTAAAAAATCATCCGGAGATCCATTTTGCAGGCGACCCAAACTGGCTCCCTTATGAGGCCTTTAACGCGCAAGGTGATTACGTCGGCATGGTGGCCGATTACCTGAAAATAATTGAGCAAAGCCTGAGAATCAAACTGACCATTGTGCCGACTCAATCATGGAGCGAATCCCTCCAAAAAATTAAACGTAAACAAGCAGATATACTCTCTGCAACAAACACGGTACTACCATCCCACTTAACTTTTACAGAAAACTACCTCTCCAGCCCGATTGTTATCATCATGGGCGATGACCAGCAATATGTTGAAAACCTAAGCCAGATAAAAGATAAAAAAATTGCCATTATTAAAGATTATGGCAATTTGGATCAAATCGTTAAACAGCACCCACAAATCAACTTCAAAACCGTTAAAACGCTTCGGGAAGGGCTTACCGCTGTCTCAACGGGGAAAATCGACGCATTGCTCGCCACACTGGCTCAGGCCAGCTACCAAATCTCAGAAATGAGTATCAATAATATTCGGGTTGTCGGCAAAACTGAATTTGACACCCAACTGGCTTTTGGCATGAGAAAAGAATTTGCACCTTTAATTCCTTTGTTTAATCGTGCGCTCAACAACATAAGCCCCGATAAAAAACAACGTATCGCCAACAAATGGGGCAAACAGGAGTACCTGGAAAAAATTAATTACCAATTGGTTGCTCAAGTGGCAATTGCTCTGCTTCTCATTATCGCCTTCACACTTTACTGGAACAGAAACCTGGCAAAAGAGGTTCGTCTCAGGAAAGTCGCTGAAGAGCAGACTCAAATATTGATCGATAAAATTCCACTGCAAATTGTTGTTACATCATTTGATGGGCGTATTTTGTCGGCCAATCCACAGGCACTCAGTGACCATAATGTTTCTAAAGAGGAGATCGAGCGCCATAACATACTCAAATTTTATGAGAACAGTGCCGACCGTACGGCCCTTATGAAGGAATTGTCTGAAAAAGGGATAATTGAGCAGAAAATTATTCCCATGTTAAATCTTAATGGTGAAGTTCGTTCGATGATGATCTCTATTACTCCGATCACCTATCATGACAAGCCTGCTTTACTATCGATCGCTGTTGATATGACCGAACGGGTTGAACTGGAAGAGGCGCTGGGTAAAGCGAAAGAATATGCCGAAACGGCAAGCCGTGCCAAATCTGAATTTTTGGCCAATATGAGCCATGAGATTCGCACACCAATGAATGCGATTCTCGGTTTTACCGGGCTACTGGGTGAACAGATTCAAGAACCACGACTTCTCTCATTTGTTAAAACCATTCAATCGGCGGGCAATAGTCTGCTAGTTCTGATTAACGATATTTTAGACCTTTCCAAAATTGAAGCGGGCAAATTGCACCTTGAGAAAAACCCCTGCAACCCCGCGGAACTGCTGCACGAGCTAGGAGATATTTTCAGCCTAAAAGTTGCTGAGAAAAATATCGGCCTGATCCTTGATATTGACCCACTCATTCCACAAAGCTTACAGCTTGATGAGGCTCGTCTGCGCCAGGTGTTACTTAATCTGATCGGAAATGCCATTAAATTCACCGAACAAGGTGTTATCCGCATATATCTACAGGCAGATAATGAAGACGAAATTCGAAGTAAGGTAGACCTGTTGATTAAAATAGAAGACAGTGGAATTGGTATCTCTGAAGATCAGCAGGAGCTTATTTTTCAGGATTTTGCCCAGTCAAGCGGCCAGGATGCCAGAACATATGGCGGTACGGGATTAGGTTTATCAATCAGCAGACGGCTGGTCGAGATGATGGATGGAACACTTTCTTTAACCAGTCAGCTCGGGCAGGGTTCAACCTTTATCATCGAGTTATCGGGTGTCGATATTGCCGCGTTAAAAACACCATCAACAATCGATGATAAGAATCATCCGTCCATCCGCTTTATGCCTGCCAACATCCTTATTGTTGATGACGTAAATGACAACCGGGAACTGATGATCGCAACTTTTTCCGAAACGGCCCTGAGCGTTACCAGTGCAGAAAATGGTTTGAAGGCCGTTAATCTCGCAAAACAACAACATTTCGACCTTATCTTAATGGATATTCGCATGCCGGTCATGGATGGTTATCAAGCGGCCAGAGAGATTAAACAGTTCTCAAACAGCCCTATTGTCGCATTGACCGCATCAGTCATGACCGATGAATTTGAGCAGATTAAAAGTGCCGATTTTGATGGTTATTTGAGAAAACCGGTTCTCAAAGCCGACCTGCTTGATCTGCTATCTAATTTCTTACCCTTCAAGACGATGGAGTCTCCACAAAATATTCCTTCAGAAGCTCTTGAGCTATCTGATGCTGAATATAAAGTCCTGCCTTTTGTACTCGGCGAGCTTCACAGTTTGTCAGCGCGGTACAAAACCATTTCCGAAGGTAATAACCTTCCGGAAATCAATCTCTTTGCAGAGGCACTTATCGAAGTAACAAATCGTTATCCACTCAAGTTAATTAGTGACTACGCCCAGCAACTTATCGACCAGGTCGCAATCTTTGATATCCCTGCCATCAAGCGCTCCATAAATGGTTATCCAAAATTGATTGCCAACCTTAAAAATAAGGCCGCTTAAATTCCCTCCGTTAGATTGATTAGAATTAGGTTAAGAATAACCATCATTATTCGGTAAAATACTTCCTCATTCGCCCCTTCTCACCTTCTTAAACCGATATGACAAACTCAAACAAGCTCTTCGAACAGGCCCAAAAAGTGATTCCTGGTGGCGTAAACTCACCCGTACGCGCATTTAAAGGGGTTGGTGGAACGCCTCTCTTTATTTCCCGTGCTGCGGGAGCTTCTGTTTATGACACGGATGGAACGGGTTATATCGATTACGTTGGCTCGTGGGGGCCGATGATTCTGGGCCATGCTCACCCCGAAGTGATTTCAACCGTTATCGAAGCTGCGAAAAATGGTTTAAGTTTCGGGGCACCTACCGAGATCGAAACAGAAATGGCGGAAAAAATCAGTCAGATTGTTCCCTCTATTGAGAAAGTTCGTATGGTCAGCTCTGGAACCGAAGCGACGATGAGCGCCATTCGTCTGGCAAGGGGCTACACAGGCCGAGAGAAGATTGTAAAGTTTGAAGGCTGTTACCATGGCCATTCTGACTCGCTTCTGGTTAAGGCCGGCTCTGGCGCACTGACACTGGGTGTTCCGAGTTCCCCTGGTGTGCCTGCTGCACTTGCTGAACAGACACTCACACTCCCGTATAACAATATTGAGGCCGTTGAAAAGTTCTTTGCTGAAAATGGCTCTGAAATTGCCTGTCTGATTGTTGAGCCGGTGGCTGGGAATATGAACTGCATTCCACCGCTACCCGGTTTTCTTAAAGCACTCCGTGCCTGCTGCGATGCCTCTGGAACGGTACTAATTTTTGATGAGGTAATGACCGGCTTTCGTGTGGCACTTGGTGGCGCACAAGCCCTTTACGAGATCACACCAGACCTGACCACACTTGGTAAGGTGATCGGTGGCGGTATGCCGGTTGGGGCTTTTGGCGGCAAAAAAGAGATTATGGACTATCTTGCCCCTGTTGGGCCGGTTTACCAGGCTGGCACTTTGTCAGGCAACCCTGTTGCTATGGCTGCGGGCCTGAAAACACTGGAGCTGATCTCTAAGGCCGGTTTTTACGAGCAACTCAGTGAGAAAGTTCGTTACTTAACGGCAGGCCTTCAAAAAGCGGCTGATGAAGCCGCTGTCCCTTTTACCACCAATATGGTTGGTGGCATGTTTGGGCTTTTCTTTACGGATCAGAAAAAGGTCTCCAACTTTGATCAGGTGATGCAGTGTGATCAGGAACTCTTTAATCGCTTTTTCCACGGCATGCTTGATAACGGTATTTATCTCGCTCCTTCCGCCTTTGAAGCTGGTTTTGTCTCGGCGGCGCATACCACCGAACAACTTGACCAGACCATTGAAACGGCTAAAAAATTGTTCAGGGAGCTCTAATGTGGTTTGGAAAAGATGAGCCGTCAAAGGCCCATAGCTCATACGAATTGCTGGGTGGAGAAGAGGGTATAAAACGACTCTCTGACCGTTTCTATGACTATATGGAGACGTTGCCTGAAGTCAAAGAGCTTCGAGCTATGCATAAAGCCGATATGCAGATGATGCGTGAAAAGCTTTTTATGTTTCTCTCCGGCTGGCTTGGAGGTCCCTCACTTTACATCGAAAAATATGGGCACCCTCGCCTGCGCCAGAGACATCTGCCATTTCCCATCGATACAAAAGCACGTAATCAGTGGATGCTCTGCATGGACAAAGCACTTAGCGAGTTTGAGATCGATGACAAGCTGCGTAATGAGCTGCTCGCAGCATTCCTTCAAACCGCCGATTTTATGCGTAATAAAGAAGACTAAAAAGGGTTGTGCTTAGCGAATACTATCAACTTTTTATCAGCTGGATCGAGCTTCACTCCAGTTGGGCCGAGCTGATTGTTTTCCTTATCGCACTAGCAGAATCGCTCGTGATAGTTGGCCTCCTGATCCCGGGCGTTGCGATGATGTTTGCGGCTGGGGCATTAATTGGTACCGGCACACTCAGTTTTTCCCCCATCTGTTTGGCAGCAATACTTGGTGCGATTGCGGGTGATGGAATCAGCTTCTGGTTGGGCCGCCATTACCACGTTCAGTTGCTCGCCATCTGGCCGCTATCTGGCCACCCCAAACTGGTTGAGAGTGGCACTCACTTCTTTCACCGTCACGGCGCGATCAGCGTCATGCTGGGCCGCTTTTTTGGTCCTATTCGCGCCATTATTCCATTTATTGCGGGAATGCTGGACATGTCAGCCAAGCAGTTTGTAACAGTTAATGTCGTCTCTGCGCTACTCTGGGCACCGGCCTATCTGATACCCGGCGTGTTATTTGGCAGTTCGCTAGAAGAAGCGACTGAAATGACTCAAAAGGTCGTGTTGGCACTGATTGTCAGCATTATCGTCGGCTGGACACTATTTCGATTTGTGCAGTTTCTACGTCGGCAAAACTAATCGCTTACTTCACCAGGTAAACAGCCTCTTTTTCAAGCCTGACCAGGCGCTTTTTATAAAGACTACCCAGCGCCATTTTAAATTTCTTCTTGCTCACCCCAAACTGGTTATAAATCACTTCAGGTGGGCTTTTGTCGGTGATCTCCATCATCCCGTCCTGCTCTTTCAGATAATTCAGCACTTTCTGGGAGAGACTATCGACGGCACCATAACCGGGTTTGTGTAGATAAAGATCAATTTTTTCATCTTCTCTGATTTTCTTGATGTAACCGGTTGTTTTCTGGCCATAACTTAGCCGATCAAAAATCTCATCGGCATATAAAACACCCCAGTGTGTGTTATTAATAATCGCATTCATTCCCAAGTCTGTGCGGTTGGCGATTAGAAGGTTCACCTGCTCCCCTTCACAAAATGGTGGCGGGATCTCATCCAGATGACGTTCAATTTTTGAGGTGGCAGTGACACGGTGCGCCTCTCCATCAAAGTAGAGATAGACGATATACGAGCGCCCTTCAAGCATTTCATCGTGCTGATCACGAAAAGAAACCAGTAAGTCTCTATCCATCCCCCAATCCAGAAAAGCACCGTAGGCGTTGGTGCTGACCACCTTAAGGAGTGCAAACTGCCCAGCTTCTGCCAATGGTTTATCGGTGGTTACGGCAAGGCTATCGGCTGAATCCGGGTAGACAAAGACCTCTACTTTACTTGCGGTATGATAGGCCTCCGGGAGGGCTGTAAGAGAAAGTGAAAGCTCACCTAAATCTCCTCCATCAAGTATCAGAGCTTCCGCCTCTTTCCTGAGTACTTTAAGCCGTTGGGTTCTGCCAATTTCTACCATGCTGAAATGTTCCTAATAAATAGAGCGCTTATTCTCTCACTAATTAACAATCTGTTCCCGAAAAGCCTCTGCTACAATTCAGCCACCTTAAAAACAGTGTGAGATAGTTTATCATTTTAGAAAATGCCCCCAGCTGGCAACCTTCTCTCTCTGCAGAGTCTGAAAAGCCTTACATGCAGTCGCTCAAACGGTTTCTTCAGGCAGAAAAGGGACGGCACAAGGTTATTTACCCTCATTCCGCCAACTGGTTCCATGCACTCGAAACAACAGCTTTAGATCAGGTGAAAGTGGTGATTATCGGTCAGGATCCTTACCATCAGCCTGGACAGGCGCATGGTTTGTGCTTTTCTGTATTACCTGGAGTGAAGCCGCCGCCTTCTTTAGCCAATATCTATAAAGAGTTACAGGGTGATTTGGGGGTTGAGCCAGCAGACCATGGCTACCTGGAGAGCTGGGCAAAACAGGGGGTATTACTCCTTAATGCCGTTTTAACGGTGGAAGATTCAAATGCTAATGCGCACCAGGGTAAAGGCTGGGAACGGTTCACAGACAAAATTATCGCAACCGTTAATGAACGTTCTGAGCGTGTGGTGTTCATGTTGTGGGGTAGTTACGCTCAAAAGAAAGGTGCCATGATTGATTTAAAACGGCACCTTGTACTAAAAGCCCCTCACCCTTCGCCGCTGTCTGCGTATCGAGGCTTCTTTGGCTGCCAGCATTTCAGCAAAGCCAATGATTATCTTATTGAAAATGGAAGGGCGGCCATTGAGTGGCAACTGCCGAAAGCGGTCGCTGTTTAGCGCGCCTCTGTCCTGGATAATGTCTGGTCAACTAGCTTTGCAAGTAGCTCCAGCCGTTTTACGGGGTTACTCATTTCTAAAAAACTTTGCTTTTGCAAGCTGCCTAGCGGTAAAAATTCAGCCAGTTTATAGCCCAATTTCACAGCATCTTCATAGTTTTCTAGCTGCTCACTCGATGGTCCTTCCACCCGTCGCATCAGTCCTTCCAAAAACTCAGCAAGAAATAGATACGACCCCGGTACTGCGTGAGCTGGCTCGGGCGTCATTTCAACTTCGGCCATTTTTAACTGATTCGGTTCAACCCAGTCAGTGGTCGTTTTAAACCGGCAGACACCTTCTATTTCAATTTCTAGAAAACCATCTTTACCCTGACCCCAGTCGATAATTTTTATCAACGTCCCAACTGTGTAACAATCTGCAGCCGGCCCAACCTCTTTTCCCGCTTTAATCAGGCTAACACCAAAACCGCTATCGGTTTTCATGCAGTGGCTGATCAACTCCAGATAGCGTGGTTCAAAAATGCGCAAAGACAGCGTGCTGCCGGGAAAAAGTACTGTGCTGACTGGAAAGAGAGGGAGTTCCATCTGCTCAGGCTTTTTGCAAAGCCTCCTCTACCTGTTTGTGGATGCCGCCAAAACCGCCATTACTCATAAACAAAAAATGGTCTCCAGATCGGCTGGTATCGACAAGATGGCGTACGATGTCGTCGATATTCGTGAAGATAGAAACTTTACAGTCCGACTGTTTCTTAACAGTATCGAGAGACCAGTCCAGCGCCTCCGGCTGATAAATCAACGCCTCATCCGCCAGGTTGAGTGACTGCCCCAATGTCTCTTTATGAACCCCCATACGCATCGTATTGGAGCGCGGCTCAAGTATGGCGATAATTCGTTCAGTTCCAACACGTCCGCGCAAACCTTCTAAAGTTGTTGCGATAGCGGTCGGGTGGTGGGCAAAATCGTCATAAAGGGTGATTCCGTTCAGCTTTGCACGCGTCTCTAGCCTTCTTTTTACATTCTGAAAGCTATGCAGTGCGGCAATGGCCTGTTGAGGACTGATGCCAGCATGATTCGCCATCGCAATAGCCGATAGCGCATTGCTAACATTATGTTTGCCGCTCAAGGCCCAATTGACCGTGCCGACAGATGTTCCGTGATGAAACAGTTCAAACAGACTGGCATCTGCTGACTGTATGTCGGCCCGCCAGGCAACAGCAACGTCACTTTCTCCCAAAGCAGTTTTTTCAACGGGGGTCCAGCAACCCATCGAAAGTACAGCTTCGATATTCTCATCTTGCTCTGGAACGACAATACATCCTGATGAGGGAACCGTTCGCACAAAATGGTGGAATTGGCGCTTGATCGCGTCAAGATCATCGAAAATATCGGCATGATCAAACTCAAGATTATTTAAGGCGACTGTTTTAGGGCGGTAATGAACAAATTTTGAACGCTTATCGAAGAAGGCGGTATCGTACTCATCTGCTTCAACTACGAAGAAAGGTGAATTCCCAAATCGTGAGGAGACACCAAAGTTCATCGGGATACCGCCGATCAAAAAACCGGTCTCATGGCCCGAACTTTCCAGTATCCAGGCCAGCATGCTTGAGGTAGTTGTTTTGCCGTGGGTTCCGGCCACCGCCAAGACCCAGCGATCTTTCAGCAAAAAGTCAGACAACCACTGCGCACCCGATGTATACGGGATATTTTCATCAAGAACCGCTTCAACCTCAGGATTCCCGCGTGATAGCGCATTACCAATCACAACAAGATCAGGCTTTTGTTTGAGATTTCCCGCGCTGTAACCCGACATCAGCACAATCCCCTGCTCTTCCAGTTGTGTGCTCATCGGCGGATAGACATTTTGATCGGAGCCAGTCACCTGATGGCCCATTTTCTGGGCTAGCAAGGCAACACCGCCCATAAAAGTCCCACAAATACCGAGGATATGAATATGCATTTAAACGTTTCCTTTATTCTTCTTCCGCATCACCACCACCTTCGCTGGCACCAGCCGTCTCCAGCAGTTTCGCAATATTTTTGTGGCCGGCTCTATTCACTTTCGTGAGGATTGATAATTTATTTTTATCTGCCGCATTTACGTCAGAGCCAACCGCTATTAGAACTTTAACCGCCTCTTCATGGCCAAATATCGCAGCATCCCCCAAAGCGGTATTGCCGTTATTGTCTGTCAGAGAAATGTCGGCACCATGTGCAATCAAAAGTTTTACGATCCGCACATTGCCACTAAATGCCGCACCCATTAACGCTGTCCGGCCGCTCGTCGTCTTGCCATTTACATCTACACCATTTGTTAAAAGTGTTTGGGTTCGTTCAATGTTCCCTGACTGTGCTGCCGTAAACAACATCATCACGTCATCGGCTGCCCAGATTGATCCACTGGTCGTGAATAGTGACAAGGTGAATAAAAGTAATCGTATCTTCGTTCTCATGCTATTTCAGAATATAATGGTCAAGGTAACGAATAGTAAACCAATGATCAGCTTTTAGAAATGACCCAGAAACCCCCTCAACCTAGCCACGCCATCGAAGTCGATGTCGACTGTCAATTTATTGAAGAAAAGTCTGAGCCAGAACGGAACCGGTATTTATTTGCCTATGCCGTGACCATTCGAAATAATGGCACAGCCCCAGCCAAACTTCTAACACGCCACTGGCTTATCACCGACTCCAACAATAAAATTCAAGAAGTACGAGGAGATGGAGTGATTGGCCAGCAACCTCGCCTAAAGCCGGGTGAAGAGCACCACTATAGTAGTGCTGCAATGATTGAAACTTCCGTTGGCACTATGCGTGGAAGCTACCGAATGATCGATGATGAAGGGGTAGAGTTTGATGCCCCCATTGAACAATTTGTACTCTCTATACCACGTACCCTGCACTAAAACGGACCAACATGGCAATTTTCGCAATCGGCGATGTGCAGGGCTGCTGGCTAGAGCTGCAACGTCTACTTAATAAAATTAATTTCGATCCTGAAGATGACACGCTCTGGTTTACGGGTGATTTAGTCAATCGTGGCCCCGGCTCGCTAGAGACACTTCGCTTTGTCAAAAAGCTGGGCAATGCGGCCATCACCGTTTTAGGTAATCATGAATTACACTTGCTTGCCATTGCACATGGTAAATTTAAAGCTCGAAAAAATGATACTTTTGATGCGTTATTAACCGCCCATGATTGTGATGAGTTACTCGAGTGGTTACGTAATCTCCCGTTAATGCATCACGATAAAACACTCGGCTACGCCATGGTTCAT
>Ga0164315_10002102_pt1 | contig 15193 bp, 7 predicted proteins | sample GuaBasSedimGuay6_FD_113737 | JGI IMG/M metagenome (GOLD analysis project Ga0164315, IMG submission 113737) | Subseafloor sediment microbial communities from Guaymas Basin, Gulf of California, Mexico - Guay6, Core 4569-2, 0-3 cm | ecosystem: Environmental > Aquatic > Marine > Hydrothermal vents >... | reverse complement strand
GGCGGACGCGCTGCAGTGAAACCGAAAGCGGTTCATGACCTTGCTGTGCTGCTTCAGGGTTCAACCAGTCCACCAGGCCCTGGATAACCCGCATGGCACCACGACGACCACCGGCAGGGCGTAGTTCACGGTGCTTGCCCGCTGCCAATAAAAACGCACCAATCCGGTCACCCCGCCGCACCGCAGCCCAGGCAACAGACGCTGCCAGTTGTCCTGCGGCAACGGATTTAAGCCGTGTGCGGGTACCAAAATAAAGGCTGGGGCTGGCATCAACCACCACCAGCACCGGGCGCTCGCGTTCTTCCTGAAATATTTTTGTGTATGGCTTGCCGGTGCGCGCAGTGACGCGCCAGTCCATGTTGCGGATGTCGTCACCCGGCAGGTAATTTCTCGACTCTACAAAATCTACGCCGCGACCACGGAATCGTGACCGGTAAGCACCCGCCAATGCAGACACCGAAGGCCGGTGCATTGGCAGACTCAAGGCATTGCATCGGGGTTTCAGAGCAATCAGCTCTGAGGCACTTAAATGTATGCCATCCCCTTGCAGAGCATCTGTCATGGAACAGGAACCAGGTCCAGTAAGCGGTTAACCAGTTCATCGACGATGACACCGTCTGCCTCGGCTTCATACGACAGCAATACACGGTGGCGCATGATCTCGTGAATGACCGCATGAATATCATCCGGTGAAACAAAGTCACGATCATCCAGCCATGCCCGCGCACGCGCACAGCGATCCAGTCCAATCGTGGCCCGCGGGCTTGCACCGTAACTGACCAGTCTACCCAGTTCTTCATCCCACTTACCGGGGTCACGGGTCGCCAGCACCAGTTGCACGATATATTCCTGCAACGCAGGCGCCATGTGCAGATCCAGCACCTGTCTTTGTGCGGCAAATACCTGTTGCTGGGTCACCAGCATTTCGGGCTCAGGTTTATTACCCAGTTCATCACGCGCCTGGCCACGGGCCAGTTCAAGTATGTCCTGTTCTGCCTGCGCGTCCGGATAACCAATGGATACATGCATTAAAAAACGATCCAGTTGAGCCTCGGGTAACGGGTAGGTACCTTCCTGCTCGATCGGGTTTTGCGTTGCCATCACCAGGAACAATGGTGGCATCGGGTAGGTAACCCGCCCAACGGTTACCTGGTGCTCACCCATGGCCTCTAGCATGGCTGATTGAACCTTGGCCGGTGCACGGTTGATTTCATCGGCAAGAATCATGTTGTGAAAAATCGGCCCCTGCTGAAATTCAAAAGTGCCTTCCTGCTGCCGGTATATCTCCGTACCGGTCAGGTCAGCCGGTAACAGGTCGGGTGTGAACTGGATGCGGTGGAAATCACCTTCAATACGCTCCGCCAACACCTTGATGGCCGTTGTCTTGGCAAGACCCGGTGCGCCTTCGACCAGTAGATGACCATTGCATAGTAACGCCATTACCAGGCGTTCCATCAGCCGTTCCTGACCGATAATAAGCTGGTTGGCTACCTTGCTGAGCTCCTTGAAGGCAGCGCGTTCGGGGTGCTGCGGTGTTTCTGTTTGGGGTTTTTGTTCGACTGAATCCATTGCTTAAACCTGCTGTTGCCACCCCAATAACGGAGCTGATTGTTTTATAGGTACGATAAGGTGTTTTTTCAACCGCTTATCCTCTCTCAGATGGGGGTTATTTTGTTAGTGTCATTGGTCATGAACGTGTAAAAACTGACACGCTATCCAGGCATTGAGTTCAATAATCCTGCGGATCCACATCTACCGACCAACGCACTTTGCGTGCGGAGGGAAGTTTGTGTAGCTGCGACACCCATACATCAAGCTGCCGGTGCAGCGTCAAGCGCTTATCTGCCTGCGCCAACAGATACCAGCGGGTGCGACCGCTGCGGCGCTCCATCATGGCAGGAAATGGCCCGTAAACCATGGCATCTCCAGCCGGAAAACATTGTTTTGCCTGGTTCAGAAATGCCCTGACTTCTTCCTTGTCGTGTGCGTCCGAGCGTAACAGCGCCTGGTAACTGAAGGGTGGCAGACAGGCCGTCTGGCGGTCCCTGCTAATCTCGCTTGCAAAAGCCTCATAACCTGACTTCAGCAAAGTCAGCAATGATTCGTGTTGCGGGTAATGTGTTTGCAGAATGACCTCGCCGGGCAACTGATCCCGACCGGCGCGCCCGGCCACCTGCACCATCAACTGCCCCATGCGTTCCAATGCGCGGAAGTCAGCGCTGTACAAAGCCTGGTCAAGGTTAACAATTACCACCAGCGTCACCTGAGGGAAGTGATGGCCCTTGGCCAGCATCTGGGTTCCGACCAGCAGGCAGGACTCGCCAGATTTAACTTGCTCGGAAAGACGATCAAACTCGCCCTTTTTACGCACCGTATCACGATCAAAACGCAGCAGGGGCGTTTCCGGGAAAGCCTTGCCCAGCATCTGTTCCAGTTGCTCGGTACCCTCACCCGCACCCTGCAAGGCATCGGCACCACACTCCGGGCACATTACCGGCACCCGCGCGGCACTGTCGCAGTGATGGCATAACAGTCTGCGGGTGGCCTTGTGCCAGGTCATATTGGCATCACAACGCTGACAGGCAGCGTGCCAGCCACACTCGTGGCAGAGGATGACCGGCGCATAGCCGCGACGGTTCAGGAAAATCAGTGCCTGTTCACCTTTTTCCAACGTTTCACCGATGGCCTTCATGGCAGTTGCGGAGATGCCTCCGGTCATGGTCTGCTGGATCAGGTCCAGTACACACCAGCGTGGTTCAGCGGCACCGGTGGCGCGTTGCCTGAGGCGGTGCCAGCTATAACGGTCACTAGCAGCATTATTGAATGTTTCCAGCGATGGTGTTGCCGTTCCTAAAACGACCGGCACCCCCAGGCTGGCCGCCCGTTTGACAGCCACATCCCGGCTTGAATAACGAAAACCATCCTGTTGTTTGAACGAGGCATCATGTTCCTCATCCAGGATTATCAGTTGCAGTTCCCCCATCGGCAGGAACAAGGCCGAACGCGTACCGATCACCAGTCTCGCCAGGCCGCTTTTCGCCATCGCCCAGGCTTTCAGACGCTGTCCTTCGCTTAAGCCCGAGTGCGTAACCACCGGTTCAAACCCCAGGCGTTTTTTGAAGCGATTGAGCAACTGCGGTGTAAGACCGATCTCCGGTACCAGCAACAACGCCTGACCGCCCTGCTTCAAAACCTGCTCAAGCAGGCGCAGATAAACCTCGGTTTTTCCGCTACCGGTGACGCCATCCAGCAAATGACAATGAAAGTTCCCGAGAGTTTTACCGATAGCATCAACTGCAAACTGCTGCTCCTCAAGCAGCGCCGGTCCTTCAATCGGATTCAGATGCGCTGGCTGCTGAACTTCCGAACGCACCCATTGTTGTTCCATCAAACGCGAAAGTGTTTTTCGCCACGATGAAGATACCGCGCGCAATTGCAAATCCGTGACGGGCCCCTCACGCATTTCCTCAAGCAAACGGATCTGCGCTTTGATCCGTCCTGGCGGCTCTTCCAGTCGCTCTTTACCTGCAGCCGTCGAAACATATTGCACGGGTGATGGCGGGATTTCACCGCTGATTTTCCGTAGCAATGGCGGCAAAGCGTTGAAAACCACCTCACCGGGCGCGTGCTTGTAATAGCGCCAGCACCATTTAAGCAATTCAAGAGTTTCATCAGTCAGGACCGTTTGTTCCCCATCGGGAAATGAAACCACATTGGCAAGTTTCTCCAGCGGAAAATCACTCTTGTTATCAATCTCGACAATCACACCGACCATCTTGCGGCGGCCAAATGGCACCTCAACACGCATTCCGGACTTTGGGACTATCGATGTATCGGAAGGCAGGTAATCAAAAAGCTGCCTCAAAGGCACCCCCAGGGCGACCCGTAAAATAGTTTTTGATGATAAGTTTGCCATGGCCACGAATATTAACAGCCACTGCTTCCAGATATTGAGAATATCCCGCAAACAGAATGGCACAGGATGACATGAATGCTGTCATTTCACCTACAAACCTTGAAGCAAAATGCTCTACTGCAGCGGGCGTGACCAGCTTAAACTATCTATATGCCGGACTCAGAGCTCATAGATCTCACCAAAAAACATGCCTGCTACCATGTCAGCTGGATATGGGCTGATCATGGCTCACCTATTTTAGTGTGTATAATGAGTGTGTAATTACATATGAGAGATTCTGACATGAGCCATCGAGTTAATATCCTGCTTCAGGATGAAAATTGGGAGACGTTTCGATCTATCCCCAAGGGAAAACGCAGTACCGTCATCAACGCACTACTCCACGACTGGGCAATCCGAAAGCAGCGAGGTGCCGCGTTCAAGGGAATCGAAGCGGTGACAAAAAACATGGAGCTGTTGCCCGGTTCAGCCGAGGAGTGGGTCCGGCATGACCGGGATCAGCACTAGCCCTAAAGTCGTTCCCGATGCTTCAATCATTTTGAAATGGGTTCTGCCTCATGAAAACGAGCCATATTCCAAACAGGCCCACGCCATCAGCCAAGCATTTTATGATAACGAGATTGACCTGATTCTCCCTTCTTTGTGGGTGTACGAGGTAGGTAATGTGCTTACCCTTAAATATCCCGAAGTAGCGGGGGCTTTGCTTGCTCATTTAGCAAACTTGGATATACCAGTCGTCCAACCTTCCGCACGGTTAATCGAATTGACGGCGAAGCTTGTAGCGCATCATTCAGTCACTTTCTACGATGCCAGTTACCATGCGCTCGCCATAACGGCAGGTGCTGTGTTCCTCACGGCTGATGAAAAGTTTCTACGGAAAGTACCCGATGACAAGCACTGTCAGCATATCCGCGATTGGTAGGCCAAAAACACGGGCATGACTGATCAATTCAGTGGGCCTGTTTCCTGCTTGAAACATAAATTCCGGCCAGGATCAGGACACCACCAAAGAGCGTCAGGGACGCAGGTATTTCCTGCAGAATAAAATAGGCGAGCACTGCTGAGCCAACGGGTTCACCCAACGTAGTGATGGCGACCATCGTGGCCGGCACAAAGCGCAGAATCCAGTTAAAGGTGGAATGACCGATCAACTGCGGCACCAGCGCAAGCAACAATATCCACACGTAAGTCATACCGGAAAAACCCGTGGGACGCTGTCCTGCCACCAACATGGCTGCCAACAGTGCCACGGCGGCGACACCGTAGACCAGGAAAATATAGGGAACCAGCGACATCCCGATACGTAACTTGCGGCCAATAATAAGGTACCCGGCCAGTGCCCATGCACCCACCAGGGCCAGGAAGTTACCCAGCAAGGCATCTCCATGCAAAAAACCGGACATCGAGGGGCAAACCAGACCACCGCTGATTTGACAGGAATCGCCCAGCGCAATGACGATGACGCCAAGCAATGCCAGCAACATCCCGATCATGACGGGCCTGCTGAGTTGTTCCTTTAAAAACAATGGCGAAAAAAGCGCAACCCACAATGGCCCTGTGCTGACCAGCACAACCGAACTGACGATGCTGGTGTACTCCAGCGAAGTGATCCATGCCGCAAAGTGGATGGCCAGGAACCCACCTGAAAGTATACCCAGCAGCAGTTCATGACGGCTGAGCTTTCGCAACTCACTGCGATAACGAACGATGGCGAATGGTGCAAGCACCAGCACGGCAAAACCCAAACGCAATGCGGCAATTACCAGAGAGGGCGCTTCGAGCTGCGCAAATCGGACAAAAATTGAGGCTGTAGATACTGCAATAATCGCAATCACAATGGCGACGGGAAGGATGAAACGAGCTTGCTTGTGGTCGTATGTCATTTAGATACAAATATAAATGCATTTAGAAAATAAAACTATCGGCGACATGTATACATCAATTATTTATAATGCTTTGTTAAGCCCTTGTAATCCATATCATGACTAAATTTCAGACGCTTTCGGAGGCGTGATATCCATGTTGAGAATGGCACCATCCAAAATACGACTTAGTGCATTGTTATTACTGGTATCACTATTTTCCACACCGGTTTTCGCAGCTGATGCCTCACTTTCACCCATCCCATCCGGCGATGCCCTGATAGGTGAGCAAGGCTGTCTGAAAACGGTGCTGTCGAATACCGGCTCACCGGGTTATGGTCCGTATTTCAATGTCACCCTTTCCGAACGAATCACCCTGGACTCTGTAAGTATTATCGGCATCGATCTGCCGTTCAGCCTGATTGGGGTAATTGATGGTATCACCCCTGTATTTGATCCTGTTTCAGGGGCCGAGATTGTTGCCACCCCGATTGCGAACGTCTACCAGGTTATTCCGCCTATCGGTTCTGTTGTTGAGAATGGACCAACGCTTGAATTTGAAATCTGTGGAACACTACAAACCACCCTGAACGCCGGTGAACTCCAGGAAATTTCCGTCACCCCCGGTTATATATTTGGTGATACGCCCACGGGGTCAAATGGACCGATTTACGATCCCGCTGACCAGAAAACCGGAACCATCAACCCGGTGATTCTGAAACTGGAAAAAAGTGATACCGCCCCCGAGAGTGAGCGCCCGCCAGGTCCCAGTTTTCCATATGACTACCATTTGTCAGCCAATGTTGCGGCCGGCGCAGTAATTGACAATGTCCAGCTGGTTGATATCGTCGACCCGGCATTACAGTGGACGGGGGCGCCAATCCAGGTGATAGCTCCTGCCGGAGCTAACTGCACTCTCGATACCAGCCCGGATTTGCCGCCGGTCAGCGGAGGCACTATCGCCGTTAGCTGCGATTCAGTAACCGGCTCCCCAGCCGATGTCGATCTGGAAGTTATTTATACCGTGTACATCACAGATATTCTTGATGAAACGGCCACCAGTCCGCAGCAGGTCATCGATAACCAGGTGGTTCTGAACTACGATTACCTGGGCGATTCATTTGCCGATATCGCCATTGACCCGGTGACGGCCAAACCACTACCCCTGCAAAAAACAGCTGCACCTGGACAGGTATTACCGGGGGACGATGTTACTTATTCACTGAATTTTCAATACACCGATTACCCGGATCCGACCGGTGCAGAGATTGAGAAATACACACTAACAGACGTATTGCCCGATGGCCTTGCCTATAACACCGGGTCAGCCAACCTCACCCTTGCAGGTGTTGACCTGGGTGGAATCACCCCGGTCATAACACCCGGTCCCAACCTCGGGGAAACCACCCTGGTATTTTCAGTCGTTAACCTGCAAAGTTTTGTCAACGGTAAAGTGGGTTCAGTTATTTTTACAGCCAAGGCTGCAGGGAACTATGCTGACGGCAGTCCAGTGCTGGCGCGTGATACCCTGACCAATACGGCGAAATCCGAATGGGAATTAAGGAATGGTGGCTCCGGAAGTGACTCCAGCAGTGCCGATATTCAGGTTTTCCCGGCCACTTTTACCAAGAACATCGTCGATCCCAGTCCCCTGCCGCCATTTTTAAAGCCCGGTGATGCGGTTATTTTCAGTTTGAGCCAATTTATACCACCCGGAAAAATTGGCAACCTGGTGCTAACCGATCATTTACCCCTGCCGGTATTTGATGTCTCAACTTTTGACACTGTTACCGATTGGGTATTGCTCACCCCCGCCCCGGGACTCGTCCCTCCGGTGGTTAGCAAAGATGTCGCCACTAACTCCATCAAATTTGATTTCGGCACCATTGAGCAGGCACTGAATCTGACGATCGCTGTTGAGCTTAGAGTGACCATCGTTGACACACCCTTCGCTGATGACTTATCGCTGGTCAATATTGCTCAAGCTGAATACCTCAACAGCAACGGCGATGCCGCTACGCTTGTTGATGTCGAGCATATTACAGTGGCAGCACCGGCACTGGACTTACATAAAGGCGTCCTGTCTGCTGATAACCCCGGGGCCAATATTGCCCCTGCTCCCGGTGACCCCACTGCGGCACCGGTAGACGGTGATGTCAGCGGTGTGGACGGCAGCGACATTCTCGAATTTATGCTTACGGTGGAAAATACCGGTAATGCGCCAGCCTACCAGGTCATCATTAAAGACCCTGCCATCAGCGGGCTAAACTGCACATTACCCGCAGCGGATGATGTAAAAAATGGTAATGGTGATCTGCTGGCGTTCACCGCGCTGGGTGCTGACTGGGACGCCGGAATACAGTTAAGCGATCCCCTGGCGGCAACCGATGGTACCCCGGGAGGCGCATTTTCCACCGATACAGCACTGATCATAGTGCGCTGCGGTATTGACCCGTTGGTTCAGTTCTCCCAGGTTATTACCAACACTGCTACAGCAACCTGGGCTGCGACCGACTCTGCAACAACATTTTTCCCGGAGCTTTCCGAGACTGCGAAAATTACCATTACCTCTCCGAAGATAAGTAAATCCATCAGCGATATTACGCCCGGCTATACCAGCAACCCGCCTTTTGGGAATAATGCGCAAAGAGGAGTCAGTGTCGGTGAGCGGGTTAGCTGGAAAGTAGAAGTAACACTGCCTGAGGGCAGCATGAACAATGTTAATTTCCAGGATTTGCTGGATAACGGCCTGGCATTCGTTGATAACAGTTTGTTGATTACGCCCTCTTCAGGCAATGTCATCAGCAGTATTGGCTTTCCCGCAGCCATTGCCAATGCCGATTACCTGGATGCCGGTGCCTTGCCACCGGGTGAAGACCGGCGTTTGGCAATCGGGCCGAGCCTGAATGCACCGGGCCTGGGTAATATCAGCAATACCGATAACGACAATACTACTGCTGAAACGCTGGTATTTGAATATCAGACGATCGTCCTGAACTGGAGTAGTAACAACCACGGTGTAAAACGCAATAACAGGGCAGATGTGTCCTGGGATAACTCCACTGGTGGCCGGGCCAGGGCGCGGGCAAGGGGACCCAATGTAACCATCCATGAACCTGGTGTGCAGATTAACAAGACACTTTCTGCAAGCAGCGGCGATGCGGGTGATGCCATCACGGTAAACATTGATATTACACATCCTAATCCGGGCGATGCACCAGGCTTTCAGCTTGAATTGAGAGATCAGCTGCCCGCTGACATGGTGTTCGCCGGAAACCTGGCCCTGGGCACCTGTGCCAATACGCCAGACACGCCCCTGGCCGAGGCCGGTGGGGTAATCAGCGCTACCTGGAATAGCTTCCCTGTCGGCGCCGGTTGCAGTCTGAGTTTTGATGTCACTATTGCGAACTCGGTCAACCCCGGCGAGGTCATCCAGAATTGTGCGAATATCCTTTGGCAAAGCCTGGATGACCCCGACCAGGTTTATCCATTGGGTCAGAACCCCCTGGCGGTTGAAAGAACGGGGCTTACCGGTGACCCCGGTGGCAGCGCCAATATTTATGCGGGCCAGGACTGCGCCAACTTTAATGTTATTTCCGTCGGCCTGGAAAAAACCATTACCTCGACCAGCCAGGCACATACCGGAACCAATCAGCACCAACCAACAGTTACCGACTTAACTATCGGTGAAGAAATCAGCTATCAAATCGTGGCGACCCTGCCCGAAGGTGTCATTCCCCAACTGATCATTTCCGATACGGTACCATTTGGTGAATCAGTACTTGAGCTGCTTTCGGCAACAGTTACATCTGTGGGAAGCAATATTACCCTTCCGGGTGCCATTCCCGCCGCTGTCATCACAGATAGCCTGTTAGGCGACGGTATCAATGATACTGCACTGTTCGACTTCGGCCAGGATATTGATGTAGCACCTGATCAAGCCCCTCAAGATGATAAAGACAGGGTTTTCATTACTGTCACCGCCCGCGTTCGCGATCTGCCGGTAAACCTGGATGCCGATAAAGCAACCAACAATGCCCTGGTGCAGTTTGGACCGGGTCTGAGCGGTGGCGCGTCTGCTGCTGCTGAGCTTGTTGAGCCCCAGCTATCCATCCATAAAACGGTTGATAATACGACCGCTGATGCGGGTGACCCACTGATTTATACACTGCAGATTGAGCATGCCCCCACCTCAACGGCAGATGCATTTTTTGTCAATATTGAAGATGCTTTACCTGCAGGTCTGAACTTTGTCGGCTCACTGGCGCTGGGTACCTGTAACCTGCCCCCCACCAGTGGCCCCAGTGAGAATGCCGGTATCATTACCGTGAACTGGGATAGCTTCCCGCTGGGTTCGAACTGCGAAATCAGTTTTAAGGCCACCCCGGTTATTGCCGTTAATCCCGGGCAGCAAATTACCAACAAGGCTACCGCAAACTGGGTATCACTTGATACGCCAAACCTGCCCGATAACCGCCCTTATACAGATGAAGCCCAGGTTACTGTAGTAATCAGTAAGCCCGGACTCATTAAAGATATTTTCTCTACCGATAACATTGATACCAGCGCGGCGGAAAAAGGCCCCGCTGATGACCTGACCATCGGCGAAACGGTGGCATACCGGGTTGTAGTCACCTTTGAAGATGGCACGGTACCGCGTGTATTGGTAAAAGACACACTTCCGGGAAATACAACGGTTCTGGAATATGTCAGTTCTGAGGTGATAAGTATTGGCGCGGATTTAAGCTTCAGCAATCCGTTGGCTGTAGGTGATCCGGGAGATGCGTGTTTGCCCAACTGTGATGCCAATGGTGATGGTTTCCGTGACTTGGCCGTTTGGGATCTGGCCAGCGTGGTGAACCTGCCCGACGCCATTGCCGGGCCAAACCCGGACGATGTCCTGGTCTTGGAAGTAACAGCAATAGTGGCTGATACTGCTCAAAACAGCGGTGCACCTGGAACGGATGAAAACCAGACCAACCTTGCAGAGGTGTTTACCCTGAGGGAAATCTTCAGCAGTTTGCACAATATCGATATCGTTGAACCCTTCCTGGGGATTACAAAAACAGCCTTGCCTGCCAACGGGCAGGTGGTTGATGGTTCTACCCCGGACCTGGTGTATGAACTGATTATCAGCCATGAAGGCAGTTCCACAGCCGATGCCTATGAGCTGACAATCTCAGACCCTCTCAACCCCGAAACTTTTTGGGTGGATGACAGCCTGGTGACCAGTGATTGTCCCAACTTCAGTATCGTGGCTTCACCGACAGCCGGTCAGTCCGGCACTGTGGAATTTGCAATTGGCCAGTTACCCAAGACCGTCACTCAGTGCAGTATTCAATATACCGTTGATATAAACGATCTTCTGCCGGTGAAGGGTGTTTTCCCGAATACCGCAGTACTGACCTGGAATTCAATGCCTTTGCCCGCCATCGGTCGCGAAGGAACAGACCACGGTACTGGCGTGATTATTTCAACACCGGATGCGCAGATTGTAAAATCCGCCATCAGTACCGATGTTCCGGAAACAGGAAAGGGCACCGGTACGGATATCGGTGATGACAGCCTCTTTGATCTCACCATTGGCGAGCAGGTCGTCTATGACCTGATCATGACGTTTAATGAAGGCACCACTCAAGATGTGAACCTCAATGACATGATTCAGGATGATGCCGGTGGTCGCATGGAAATTATTGCTGCCAGCGTAACTGCCATTGGGGCTGACATCACCACTACTTTACCCGGAACTGTCGTCGGACCATTGCCGGGCAATACACTGATGATGGATTTTGGCAACGTTGCCAATGGCGCAGACGTCCAGGGCAGGCAAAATGACACGATCACCGTTCGGGTCGTCGCCAGAATGATTGACAGCCCTGAAAATATTGATGACAACAATGTCCTGAATACCGGCGCGCTGAACTTCCAGGCTGAGCTGGACCGGGTCGATACCGAACAGGTGAATACCGTTCTGCCTGTTCTGCAAATGACCAAGACCATGGGGCCACTTGTAGATAATGTGATTGAGATCGTATTGCAGTTGGAAAACACAGGCACTGCACCGGCCTATGATCTTGTTATCACCGACCCGTTCGATGAAACCTTATATACAGCACTTTCTGCGGCCGAAGTCCTCACGCCTGCAGGCTTTGCCTTCTCACAGGCCAGCAGCACAGGCACAACAACGGTTAAGTTCGAACTGCAGGGTGACCCGCTTATGCCTTCGGCAGACCAGATACTGATGCCTGGCGAAAGTATGGAATTGCGCTTCGAGATTGAAGCACTGGGTGGCGACCAACCGGCCAGTACCAGCCTGGATAATATTGCCAGTACCGATTACACCTCGTTACCCGGGCCTTCCCCGAATGAGGGCAACTACAACACAACCGCAGCGGCAAATCTAAAACTGCCTTCAATGGAGTTAATCAAGGATTGGAGCGGACCGAATAATCCGGCACACCCCGGCGACACCATTACGTTCACTATTACTGTTAACAACACCGGTGAGGCAGATGCTACCGATGTCCTGATCACTGATACACCGGATTCTTTAGGTGATTTCAATGCCGGTTCTGTCACCTCGACGGCAAGTGGCATCGTGCAGAAAGGGAACACGCCCGGTGATACCAGTATTGAAGTGCTGGTACCTGTGATTGCTGCCGGTGGCAATGCTGTTATTGCTTACACGGTTGGAATTGCAAACCCGTGGCCGATTGAGCCACAGGTTCTGGTCAACCAGGCAACGGTCGATTCGCATGAACTGACTCCAGGTGTGACTGACTGGCCGGTGGATCCCGGCACCCAGGACCCGACCATTGTTGATATCGTCGCTGATCCCGTTCTCACTTTGAGCAAGACCGATAACGGCGTCACCGCCTTCCCGGGACAGGCACTGGTGTATACGCTGGGATACGCCAATACCGGCAACCAGGACACTGCGGGTGTGGTCATTACCGAAACAGTGCCGCTGTACACGACTTTCAGCAGCGCGGCCAGTTTGCCAACCGTATGGTCCTGTGCCGATGGAGCGGCAGCGGGCAGCAGTTGTGAAACCACCATTGGCTTACTTGATGCAGGTAGTAGTGGAACGGTACTGTTTGGTTTGACGGTGGATGATCCCATTCCCGCAGGTGTGGACCGGATCGATAATAGCGCCTCGATCACCGATGATGGTAAACAGAGCGACGATGGCCAACCGGTAACCGCTACTGCAAGCGACAACACACCAATCAATGGTCTGCCCGGGCTCTTGGTAAGCAAGGATGACGGTGGGATCAGCGTGGTTCCGACCCAGGTATACGCCTACACCATTGAGTATGAAAATACCGGCGAGCAGGATCTGACCGGCGTAAAACTGACCGAATCTGTTCCGCCTTACACCTTCTTTATCGCCGCTGCATCAACGGCGGGATGGAGCTGTGCAGATGGCAGCCCTGCCGGAACTGTGTGTGAGCTGGATATTGGTGCTCTTGACGCGGGCACTACGGGCTCAGTGAATTTTGGCCTGCAGGTCATCACCCCATTGCCTTCCCAGGTCGACATGACGCTTAACACCGTCACTATTAATGATGATGGCAGCAGTACCGAGGCCGGAGTAATCAGTGACCAGGACCAGGATACGACGCCGATTATCGCGGTTCCCGATTTATCTATCCTTAAAGATGACGGGGGAATACCCAACGCCCAACCTGGCAGTGTTATCAACTACAACCTGAACTGGGCATTGGCCGGTAATCAGAACACCGAAAATGTGATAGTTACAGAAACTGTGCCAGTCGGCGCTACCTACTCTGCGGCAGATAGTCTGCCGGACGTCTGGTCCTGCACCAACGGCGCTCCAGCCGGCACCACATGTCAGCTCAACCTGGGCGCGGTAACGGTTGGTGCCAGCGGTTTACTGAGCTTTGCCGTATTGATTGATAACCCGCTACCACCCGGGGTTAATGAAGCAGTCAATACTGCCAGTATCAGCGACGGCGGTATCAACGGGGCAGATCCAACACCTGAAAACAATATTTCAACTGTTGTCACCCCACTCATCCTCGAGCCACCAGCGGGCAGGAAATCAGGCCGATTTGACCCGGGTAGCAAGGTCGTGGTGTGGGAAATGATCTGGTTCAATCCGAATAACACCTCTGACCTGCCAGTGCTCATCCTCGATGAATTACCCCGTGGCGCATCGTTTGTCAGCGTGGATTGCCTGCCAACCGGCAACAGCAGTTGCAGTGCGGTTTATAACCAGACCCTCGGACGGATTGAGGTGACGGGTATCATTGGACCGGATTTCGGTGCAGCCGATGATGCACCCGAGGATCAGTTAAATAACGAGATTAAAATAGTTCTGTTGACCGATTCTGTCCAGGCCGGGAACAGTCAATTTACCAACCATGCCCAAGGCTGTTGGGACTACAACAACTCCGGCAGCGCCGAGGACGACTACCTGGATGGTCAGGAGTGCATACCGGTCGAGGCAAGTGTGGGTATCTCAATACCTATCCCGTTGTTTGATCACTGGGCCAGGCTTTTAAGTATGTTGCTACTATTACTCAGCGGTTTATTTGTACTGAGACTGCGGTGAATTGGCCTGGATACACCAGGCCAATTCAATTACTAACACAGAATTAATTCAGATCAGGCGATCGTATCTACTTGTTGCAATCCTGCCAACCCTCTTCATACGCATCGGTATGCCTGCTTCGATCATAAGATCCGCCTTTGGCGTCATCACAGCCGCGGTCCCACTCGCTCTTGTCATTGTCACCGGAGGATTTTTGTTGGTTTTTGCACGACTGCCAGCCTTCTTCATACGCATCGCTGTGCCTGCTCCGGTCGTATGATCCGCCCTTGGCATCGCTACAACCTTTATCCCAGTCACCAGGGCCTTTGTTAACGTTGGCTTGATCCTTTTTATTGCATGCCTGCCAGCCTTCTTCATACGCATCGCTGTGCTTACTCCGGTCGTATGATCCGCCCTTGGCGTCGCTGCAACCGTTGTCCCATTCACGCCCGACATTCTTACCGGAGGATTGGCCTTGATTTTTGCACTCCTCATAGCCCTCTCTATAGCTTTCGCTTCTCTTGCTTTGGTTAAATGTCCCATTCTTGGCGTCATCGCAGCCCTGGTTCCAATTGTGTTTTTCATTGCCGGCTTCTGCCGGTAATGCGTAAAAAGACACACTACAAACGGCGATAATAATCGCCACAAACTGATTTACTCTAAGCATAATTTTCTCCGATATTTATAAGTACAATTCTGATTTCCGCAACGACCTGGGCCATTCTGGCAATCATAGCCATGGATACTGTTGCAATAACTTTTCCGAATGCTCTCATTTAAAGTTCCCGTTGAAAAAATGTTGGCCCTCAGCCACCTTCAATAGCAGCCAGAGGAATGTGATAAGTTTCTGTATCATTG
>Ga0164315_10002100_pt1 | contig 15197 bp, 15 predicted proteins | sample GuaBasSedimGuay6_FD_113737 | JGI IMG/M metagenome (GOLD analysis project Ga0164315, IMG submission 113737) | Subseafloor sediment microbial communities from Guaymas Basin, Gulf of California, Mexico - Guay6, Core 4569-2, 0-3 cm | ecosystem: Environmental > Aquatic > Marine > Hydrothermal vents... | reverse complement strand
CGATAAAATCTGTCTATTAGGGAACATAGATTGTGTGGATCTTCTACCCAAGGGGAATACAAAGCAGGTTGAGCAGGCCGTCATCCAAACGATTGAAGACGGGGCCGCAGGCGGCGGTTTGATAATTTGCTCTTCAAATTCGTTACATCAAGGGATTAATCCCGAGAACGCCATAGCAATGTTTAAAGCCGTTCGCAAGCACGGTCAATATAAAAAGGCCGTAAATAATGGCAAATAACCAATCCTGGGCTATTTTCTGGTTGCTATTTCTGCTTTACATGTTTGATTACATGGTAATTGTCTCTCATTTTCCATATCTTTCCAATAGTAAGAATCGATATGTCAATCTTCAATGTCAGTATTTTCATTCAAATTAGAGTACTATACCGCAATAGGCAGTAGAATACCTGTTCTACTGCTTGAAAGTAGTCCACAATGATTGAACAACCTGTTCTTGAAACTTTGCGACTTCAGCTTCGCCCTCTCGAGTTATCTGATACGTTGGAAATTCAGAAAGCTGCCGGCATTCGTGAAATCGCTGACACCATGATTTCCTTGCCACATCCCTATCCTGTTGGAGAAGCTGAGCGGTACATTTCCCAAAAGCAGCATGAACGAGAAGCTGGTAGCTCTGTAACCTTCATCATCGAGGAGAAGGTGGAAAAAGGGTTTTGTGGTTTAATTGAGGTGCGCGATATCGATAATGAGCATTCGCAAGGGGAGTTGAGTTTCTGGCTGGCTAAAAAAGCTTGGGGACATGGCTACATGAGTGAAGTGGTTCAAGTCATAGTGCGGTATGGGATTGAGGTGCTCAGTCTGAATCGTCTCTATGCTTATCACATGTTGCGAAATCCCGCTACTGGTCGGGTCCTTGAGAAGAATGGCTTCAAGCAAGAAGGACTGTTACGTCAGCGAGTGCAGAAGTGGGGACAATATGAGGATGTTGCACTAATGGCCATCCTGAGACAAGATTGGCGAGCTATTGTAGGAAACTGAAAGTGTATAACATCGAGCCCTCCGGTGTTCATAAGCTTTTCATTTTGATATGTTAAAATACCCGTTATGCCAAATGAATAAACTAATTCTTAACTTTGATAATGGTCAAATTTCACTGTATAGCTATTAAAATGGATATTATAGAAATTTTCATGTTCTAAAAAATATATCTGGTGAACTTAAAAATACTGCATTGGGGATGAACGAGGAGCTAAACCAGTTTCAAAACCTACAATTTTTTTAATTATTCGTTTAATTCAAATATTATGAGCAAGACAGCATTATTCTACAGCCCGGAAGGCGGAAACGTAAATAGAGTAGCAAATAAGCTAGGAGAAATGATCGGAAATGACAAAGTTGATATAATTCCTGTTAAAGAAGTTGAAAAAGGAGATATACAGAAATATAATAAGATTATTCTTGTTGGTTCTACTGTTGGAGCAGATCATTGGAATAACGAAATTGTTGTAGATGAGTGGACAGAGTTTTTCACGAAGATTATGGAAATTAGTTTTGAGAAAAAAAAGGTTGCTATTGTCGGACTTGGAAACTGTGTTTTATATCCTTCACACTTTGTGGACGGAATGGCAGATCTTTATGAAAGAATCACAAAGCAAAATGCTAAAATATTGGGTTTTGTTGATGCGAAAGATTATGATTTTACAGATTCGGAAGCAGTAAATGATGACGGTTTTTTCTGTGGTTTACCTATTGATGAAGATAATGAAGCGGAACTAACTACTGAAAGATTAGAAAAATGGATTTTCATATTAAAATCTGATTTTGAGTTTTAATAGGTCTATTCACTTTTATTAATTTATAGATTATAAGCTGTAGCTTCAAAAAAACATACGTGATTGGATTAAGATAGAATACATTGAATCATGAATATCTCTTTTCATAAGTCAAATCCAGGATTTTTATGGTATCTATGACCCCCGTTCTATGAAAGATGTATATTTCTGCTTTTCTAACAGGATTTCTATCGGGTTACGACAGTGTAATCCTACTCCACCGTTTTGAAGCAGGAGCGAAGCGGAGCTCGGCAAAGCCAATTATAGGAAGCAATTCGTTGGATGAGGAATATAGGTGATCCCATTTTTGCCGTGGGAGCCCTTTACCTTGGATGGTTCGTTTTCGGGCTGTGAGGAGGCTGGTTTCATGTTAAAAAATGATCGTTATTACGAGCCAGTTTGTAAATTAGCCTATAAAGCACTATTGGCTTATGACTAAACCGGTGGTTATTATTACAGGTGCATCTGGTTTTTTAGGATCTGCAGTATGCATTGATTTGGCGCTCAATTTTACAGTGGTTGCCGTCGATCGCAGGGAGCCTTCTTTGCTGTTAAAGAAAGCTGGTCCTCAGGTCATCTGGCATATTGTCGATATCGCTGACAATCAGGCTATATCGAATATATTCGCACAAACTAAAGATAGCTTCGGGCAAATTGACTTTGTAATTCATTTTGCAGCTTACTACGATTTTGACAATGACTGGGTGGAGGAGTATCAAAGGACAAATGTTACCGGAACAGCAAACATATTGAATGCTTCCAAGCAAGAAGGTGCCAGGCGCCTTATCTTCGCAAGTAGTATGGCAGCCATGGAACCGCCAGAGGGAGGTTCCTTTCTTACTGAGGATAGCCCCACATCTGAGTTTACACCCTATTCGAAGTCGAAATCTATAGGTGAAAAGCTTATAAAGGAAACCGGTGTACAGGTCCCATATACCATCTTAAGAATCGCTGGCGTTTTCTCAGAGTGGTGTGAGCTCCCCCCACTTTATAGTCTTTTCAAACTATGGACCTCAGCATTTCCCCTCGGCTGCATCATTCCTGGTAGGGGAGAGTCAGGTATTCCATATATCCACATCAATGATCTGGTGAGCATTGTGCGAAAGTGTATCCATCTGGATCGCAAACTTGGGCCTTCTAATATCTTCCTGGCCTCTCAACATGGAGCCGTTCTTCACCGGCAACTATTTCCTGCCATCAGATCTGAATCAAGATTTTCAAGGAGTCTCAGACCAATCCACATCACCCGTAAGATTGCGAAATCTGGTGTACAGTTTAGACGTGCACTGGGTGAACTAACCGGCAAGATGCCATATGAACGTCCATGGATGCTTGACTATGTAGATAAACCCTGGACCACAGATACCAGCAGAACAAGAAAAATCCTTGACTGGGATAGTTCGCCAGAACTAAGTATTTTAAAAAAAATCCCAGATATCCAAAGCAATTTCAGAGCGGATCCCAAAGGGTGGGAAATAAGAAACATTAACAGAAACGAGAGACGCTTTGTCTATGCTTCTAGTTGATAAATCTGTGAATTGCTTCATTGGCATTGTCCTGGTAGGTAGTATTCCTCAGATCCGGGAAGATGGAGCTTTGATCTATGACAGGTCCCACAAGTTTTTTCGGTTTACTTGCATAGAATACTCCACTTGTAAAAGACTCATTGTTAATGCCATCGACAAAACGTTTTGCTCCCTTTTCTACTTTATGAACCATGCCCTTAAGAGGTGCCACAATGGGTATCATAATGTATTTAAACATAAACTTTTTACCTGGTGACAGATCATTCATTACGTTGGTTCCGCTGGTAAATCCGGGGCTCACTGTTATAAACCGAATATCTGGATTTTTACGGGCTTCAGAAGACATCCACAGGGCGGCAGTATATTTAATATATCCATAAGCCTGCATGGGATCCGTTTGTTGATCAAAGAAAGAGCCGTCAATTACTTTACTGAATTCCTCTGTTGAAGAAGTATTTAACTCTGGCTGTTTCATTCCCATCTCTTCAACACCCCTGGCACCTTCTGAACCTGCATATAATGCAACTTTATTAAGTTTTTTAGCTTTGATAAGTTCATCCAGCAATACAACATGACCAAGTACATTGGCTGCAAATAGTGAGGTTACACCACTTGAAGTCATTTCCATGGGACTTTTACCACCCATTCCTCCTGCATTCATAATCAATGCATCTACAGGTTCATTCAATCCTGCAACAGCTGATCGTACAGAATCAGGTTTAGATACATCCATAATGACAATTTCAAAAATGGACCTGCCCGTAGAACTTTCAAGTGATTGTTTTGCTTCCTGGGCCTTGGATTGATTTCTGCAAGCAAGATAAATTCGCTCAGTTTCTTTTAATATGGCAAGTTGACGGGCCGACTCTTTTCCCAAACCTCCATTTGCTCCGGTAATTAAAATGCTTTTGTTCATTTTTTCTCGTTTTAGCTCAAAGGCTTCTCATTTTAGCTCAGCCGGTACTCAGAAGGGGATTTTCCGTAGGTGGCGGTGAAATTCCGGTTAAATGTGGCCAGGGAATCGAATCCAACATCATAAGCAATATCAGAAACACGTGAAACATCTGATTTCAATAGTGAAGCAGCTTTTTCAACCTTCTTTCGAACGATGTATTTTTTAGGGCTATCATTAAATGTCTCCTTGAACTTTCTTTTAAACGAGGAGGTGCTCAGGTGACAGAGACGTGCCAATTCATCAAGGGATAAATTGGCATAGATGTTATGTTGAACCGTTGATTTGAACTCAATATTCAGGGGTTTAAAAATAGCGGCCAAAAAGTCCAATTGAGAAGGTGCATCCTGGGATTTTGTCATCAATAAAACAAACTCCTTCAGTTTAGTCTTAATGATACCCTCATCAGCCAGTTCAGGATTATCCAGGAGGATACTGATGCTCTCCTTAAAATTAGATAACAAACGATCTACTTCTATCTGTTTGATATTATAGTTAATGGTATAATTGGATCTGGAGAGGTCAAATTCAAATAGTTCCTCCACAAGGGAAGGGTAGAGGATAACAGCGATCATTTCCACTCCCTCACCATCTTCTCTATTCCTTTTATCAGTTTCAAAGAAGTAGTTTAAGCACTTGGCAAGTATGGTATGGTTCTTATTCAAATTCATATACGCATTCTGAGCGCGTACTGAGACCTCACCTTCATTTACAAATACAAAACAAGCTTCATCTTCGAAATATTCTTTAGGCACTCTGTCGAAATAAGGCATGGATTGCTTGCCAAAGACTATGCGATCCTTATACTTTAAATATTTTTCCTCGTATTTCACTCTCTATCTGATTGTAACCGGAGCATTATTGCAATGCAACATAATAAACATTAAAGGTAGCATTCTTGTTATACTTATTTATACGGAATCTAAATAAAGAATACTTCCTGATTATGAAAAACAACTGGACATTACTTATCGGCTTAATGTTATTCACCAGCGCCTTATCATCTGCACAACCAGGATCGTTGGACGCTAATTTTGATGCGGATGGAAAAGTCATCACTGACATTGCAGGAGGTCCTGATTATGGAAGTTCGATGGCCATACAGCCAGACGGTAAAATTATCGTAGTTAACTCTTCTTCCAGTAAAATAATGGTTGCTCGCTACTATCCCGATGGCTCCATGGATAATTCTTTTGATCTGGATGGTGTCGTTACGACAGAAATCACTGGTGAAGATTTTGGCTCCTCAGTAGTATTACAGAGCGATGGCAAGATTGTCGTAGCCGGACGTGCATTCGAGAGAATTTGTTTGGTCCGATACAATACAGATGGTAGTCTGGATGACGGCTTTGGTTCGGGAGGTATCGTAGTTAGTGGTTTTGGAGAATTTGCGGGCGGTCGTTGTGTGGTATTACAAGCGGATGGTAAAATCCTGGTTGCCTGTACAGCACTGATTGGTGGAATTGAAAGAAATTTTATAATCTTTCGCTATAATACGGACGGGACACTTGATAATACATTTAGTTTTGACGGTATGGTTACCACCGATTTTAATGGAAAGTACGATAGATCAGTATCCATAAAAGTTCAGGCAGACGAAAAAATAGTGGTTGCCGGATCTTCAGGAGACAACGCTAATAATATGGACAATTCAGATTTTGCAGCAGCCAGGTACAATACAGATGGTACGCTCGATAATTCGTTCGGTAAGAATGGTATGGTGACCACAGATTTTATTGGGGGTAGGGATTTTGCTCATTCGATGGTTCTTCAGCCCGATGGTAAAATACTTCTCAATGGTTTTCATGATGGCAACGGCAGTTATGAATTTGCAACGCTTCGATACAATGTGGACGGCACACTGGATAGTACATTTAACGGTGATGGCAAATTAATAACGAGTCTTGGAATTGGAAATGATTCTGGCAGCGCGATAGCTCTTCAGCCCGATGGAAAGATATTACTTGCAGGATACTCTTATAATGGTGATGGTAGAGATTTTGCTCTGGTTCGAATTAATTCAGAAGGAATATTAGATCTATCATTTGGTAATTTCGGCAAAGTCTTTACAGATTTTGGAGGTGAGGAAACTGTTGGCAAAGAGATCGTAGTGCAGTCCGACGGTAATATTCTGGTTGCGGGATACACTTCTAAAGGGTATCCCGCATACGATATTACATTGGCCAGGTATCTTTCAGGACTAAACATAGGCGTAATCGACTTCTATAAGCAAGATCACAATCTCCTCATTTATCCAAATCCCTTACAGGATGATGCTGTGATCGAATACACTCTGGCGAATGATGACATCATCAACATTGACTTGTATGATATCTCCGGCAGGTTAATGCAATCTATTGTTAATTCAGAAGAAAGAATCATGGGATCGCACAAAGAACAACTGAATATAGATACCTCCGTTCCTTCGGGAAGTTATATTCTAACCATAAGTAATGGAGCGGGTAGCTCAAGTATCAATGTGGTAAAATAGAGCAGCTTTGCAAGTATCGTAAAAGGGTGTTCGGTGAATCTTAGATACAATATTATTCTTTGAGGTCACAAATTGCGACCTCCAATTCTGGACAAATAGAAATCAAACGTTAAGTTACTTTTTTGGAATGTTGGCTGATGTATAGGTGTTTACACCATAAATCCCTATAACAACTCAAATTAATATTGCATCCAAACCAGCTGGAGATGAATCAAGAAAACAGTCAAATAGCTATCGCTGAAGAGATTATTACCAGACATGGATTATTAATACTTTCGAGTGTATTGAAAAACCAAAGCACTGAACAAATCAGTAAAGTGGACGCCACGAAAACCTGTAGCAAAAACAAAGGGAGTGTGGGCGCCATTTAATTCCACCGTAATTGCATTTTTAGAGGAGAAGGGGAGAGGAATCTGATCTTGGCTTCAAGAAAAGGACGTTATAACGTCATAATGTTTAAATGTTATTTTTGTATATTTGAACTATGAGAACTCAACAAACAAAACGAGCAACAGTTTATCTAGATCCTGATTTACATAGGGCTCTAAAGATTAAATCTGCGCACAGTGAACGTACACTTTCTGAGTTGGTTAATCATGCAATTCGCCAGAGTCTCGCGGAAGATCATGAAGATTTGTTGTCTTTTGATGAAAGGAAAAATGAACCAAACCTGGATTTTCAGGAAGTGCTAAAGGAATTAGAAGCGAGTGGTAAGCTATAAGATATTAATAAAGTCAACTGCAGTTAAAGAACTCAAGAGGTTACCAATAAAAGATTGCCAACGAATCACCTCAAAAATCCAGTTCCTTTCAACAGAGCCACGGCCGCTGGGCTGTGAAAAACTGTCAGCGCAAGAACGATATCGGATTCGACAAGGAAATTATCGAATTGTTTATTCGATAGAAGATGACAAACTTATTGTTTATGGCGTCAAAATAGCTCATCGAAGGGATGTGTACAAAAGTTAACTATTCAACCGTTCTATTTACCTGAGCCATTAGGTGGCAGCTGTGCCAGCGCGGATATAATATCAACCGTAGCGAAGCGGAGCTCGGAAGCCAATTATAGGCTTTCAATAATTGACTGGATTTGCAATTTGTTTTCCGGAAGATGGTTAATACAAACATCCCAGATGATTTCATAGTCAATCCCGAAATACTCGTGGCTTACCTTATTTCTAAGCAGATACATCTCATCCCAGGGAAGGTCTGGATTATTTTCTTTGATCTAATCAGGTAGATTCCTCGAAGCCTCTCCGATAATTTCAAAGTTCCGGATTACTGCATCTACAGTCTTATAATCCTTTTTGAACTGATCAAAAGTGTAACCTTCAAGATATTCTGCTATTCTGGTCATTGCAACCAGAATATCTTGTAAATACATCGTATAATTGCGCTCTTCCTTTTTCACCTAAGCGTAATTAACCTGTGCGAGTATGCTATCCTTGATCTGCTCTTTTAAAGCATTTTTGGTGACCAGATCCACTTTTCTGCCAAATATACTTTCCAGGTAGATTTGAAGTGTGACATAGTTCCAACCAATGGGCCTGTATAATTCCACCAATAGATCAATATCACTTTCATCCGAGGCTTCATTTTTTGCAAACGACTCAAAAATATCAATCTTCTTTACAGCATATTCCTCAGACAATCAATGCTATAATATCAATTTATAGCACGTGCTTGAAGATGCCAGAAATAATGTCTATCGTACGGCCAACACTGAGATGCTTCGAGCCTACTGGAATGTAGGAAGGGAGATCGTGGAAGAGGAGCAAAAGGGTAAGGGCCGGGCAGCATATGGAAGCGCCTTGCTGGAAGAATTGGCAAAACGGTTAACAGAACTGTACGGAAAAAGCTTCAGCAGCCGGCATCATCGTTATATGCGCCAGTTTTACAGGGAGTTCCCAAAATGGAACGCACTGCGTTCCGAATTATCCTGGGCCCATTACCGTATGTTGTTGAAGGTCGAAAAAGAGAATGCCAGAGAGTTTTATATTCAGGAGGCCATTACCGGGAACTGGAGCACAAGACAGTTAGAAAGACAAATCAACTCGTTGTACTTTGACCGGTTACTCATGAGCAAAGACAAGCAAGAGCTCAAGCTTGATACAGATAAGAACAAAAAGGTCATGCATCCAGCAAACATCATAAAGGATCCATTCGTGCTGGAGTTCTTAAACGTGAAAGAAAACGAGAATCTCGCAGAGTCCCGGTTAGAATCAGCTTTATCTTCCAACAGTAAAACAATTAGAACACGAGATACAACATGAAAGGGAACAGATCGAGCAAGAAAAGAAACTTTCTGGGAAATAAGAACCTCCATTAGTATAAGTTGTTCAGAAAATCCTGTGCGCTGGCTCTGTGTGAATCAAATAGCTTTGATCCTAAGACAATATTTATCAGTCGGTTGCAGGTTCAGTGAAGCTTTCGTTTGTACATGGAAGGGGAGAGGTAAAAAGGTTTTAATGAATAGTCCCTGGATACACTCTTTTGTGTTGCGAAGCGACATGAAATGGGTGTTTGCAATTTCACTACTTCAATGTAAATTCCGTTTTAACAACAGTAATGTTAGCATAAGTCAGTTCACTGGGGCCGGCTGGCAATTATAGTTATCTTTAATTTTTAATGGTAAAGCTTGTAATGAAAATGAACCTTTTCTAAATCTTCATCACATGAACATGTACAGATATTTTGCATTCATGATAGCAATCTGCAGTTTTATATTCATGACTGCTTTTTCGGTCAAAGGACAGATCCGGTTCGAGGATGTTACTCAGGATGCGGGTTTAATAGAACCGCTAAGGGGCATTAAAGGTCACAGTGCATCCTGGGGAGATGTAACTGGGAACGGCTATCCGGATCTGTTTGTAGGAACTTTTTCTGACCGGCCCGACTCAATTTATGCAGCTCGTGGACACACTGCAAAAGCTGAACCCGATAAATTGTTCTTGAACCGGGGCGACGGAACCTTTGAAGAGGTGCTGGAAAGTCCTGTTCGTCAGTATGGAAGGTGTTCCGGATCTGCTTTTGCGGATTTTGATAATGACGGGGACCTTGACCTGGTGGTTTCACATAATGCCCGTCTTCCTAACAGCAGCAAAACGCAGCATAAAACCGGGAATTTCCTCTTCGAGAATAACGGACATGGGGAGTTCATCGATGTGACGGAAAAAGCAGGGCTCAATTTTGGCCTGCCATTTACAGGACGGAACACCTTTGTATTTGATTACAATGGGGACGGGCTTCTGGATCTCTTTATGCAGGAGGATTGGGTGCTGGACAGCATTTCGGGCGGGAATTCAAGACTGATGGAGAACAGAGGTCATTTGGTGTTTAAAGATGTAAGTGCTGAGGCAGGGTTTCCCAATGGGTTTCGCAAAGGTTTGTACGGATTAGGTGGATTTGTAGGAGATATGAACGGGGACCTTTGGCCAGATGTGTTCTTTAGTCATAGTTGCAGAATGTTTATCAATAATAAGAATGGTACATTCCGTGAGAGAAATTATCAAATGGTACCCCGGAAATACCAGCTGCCAGGCACTCGTGCCGAAGGGTACTGGACATGTGGTGCAGATCTGGGCGACCTGGATAATGACGGGGACATGGATATTGTGGTGGGGCATCATTTCCTCGATTTAGATACCGTTAAGCAAAAGATTTTTGTATTCCTCAACGAAGGAAATGATGCAGACGGGAATCCTATTCTTCGGGATATTACCACGGAATCTCAGTTGGAACAACCTTCCAGGAGGGCTCCCAATATTCAACTTCAGGATATGGATAATGATGGTAAGGTGGATATTCTGGCAACCGCAGGAAACAGCTTTGTATACCGGAACACAGGTGCCTCGGATGGAATACCTCAATTTGATAAACCCATTGAGTCGGGCATAGAGGAAGGAAATGGTTATTGGGCCTGTGGACCGCTTGGCGATTTTGACAGGGACGGACGGCTCGATTTCTTTGGTCCTGAGTGGCTGACTTCGGCCCCTTCCATCTTATTGAGAAACAAAACGCCCGGAGCAAACCACTACCTGGCAGTAAAACTTGAACTTGAAGAAGGTCCCAATCGAAACGGTGTGGATGCCAGAGTGGATATTTATACCCAGGGCAACCTGGGGAATGAAGTGGAAAGGATTGCATCTCGCATCATCACCGTCTCAAATGGATATGCCAGCGGATATGAAGCCATTGCCTATTTTGGACTACCTGACCATAAAAAGGTGGATATACGTGTGAGCATGCCGTGCGGTGGCCAGATATACAATGCTACTGCCGTGCAACGTAACCAGCGGTATATTCTCAGGAAGTAATTTTTTACATGCGATATCTGATTTTATGTTAATCAGCGGAGCTGACCGGGAATTGCTTGCATTGTCCTATAATGTACTGCGTTATGTTCATATTGCTTTGATCCTAAAGCAATACTTATCATTCTATTGCAGGTTCAGTGAATCTATCTTCTGATCCTGGAAGGGGAGAGGTAAACGGTTTTGTTGAAGAATTCGTGGATACACTCTTTTTGCGTTGCGCAGCAACGTGAAATGGGTGTTCTGTAAAAAACCCTTCTATTACTATGTTATATTAATGGAATCCCTTCCTTTTTTACGATCTGTAGCAGGGGAGAGGTATCATCATTATCGAAGCGGGAAAGGCCAATAGCAAATGGCTCAATTCGAGTATCAACTTTACGAGTCAATCTCCAGATCAATCCATATGCATGATCATCTGAACTGTCGTCAAACCTCCTGGAAACAATCATTACATCAATATCACTTTCTTCATGATCCTCATTCCGAGCCGCACTACCAAAAAGAAAGGCTTTATCGATCTGTAAACCAGACTCATTCAGAATTTTGATGTACTCTGAAACTTTGCTTATAGTTTCCTTTCTAGCCATACCAGTATCTCCTTGGATTTATTCATATATTCAATAACCTTCTCCTTAGCAGGAATCATAGGATTGTAATCTGGATATCTACCTTCCAATTGATATTTCATCAGAATCCCAAGAAAATCTTCATTACTCTCTGCAAACTCAATTTTAGAAATATCCAATAAATAAATCAGGTTGTGGGATTTGGGAGGGATTCTACCAGTAGCTTTCACTACATGAGCTTTAAGTCCCTTATCAATAGCTAAATGACAAAAAAATAATCCATGAATATACCTGGATTCTCTTATTAACAATTCAGCAGTATCCAGATCAGATTTTGCAGTATTAATCCAGTATTCTATTTGCTTTCCAATATTAAGCACATCAACAATTTTATTAAAAGTACAGAATTTTCCAGCAAAGCCTGTGGGCGGGCATTGTAAGAACCAAAGCAGAGGGCGTGCTGGGCTTGTGCGAATTGGCCGAGCGGCTATTTAATATAATGCCTGATTATAGTGACAGAGCAGGATCCACAGATTAATGTCAGGAAGTAGTAGTGTCCTATAATGTACTGAGTTATGTTCATATTGCTTTGAATATCAAAGCGATATATATTGATTATTTGTGAACTCTGGGATAAATCGTGCAACTTCGAAAGGGGAGAGGTAAAAAGCTTTAATGAAGGATTGGTGGATACACTCTTTTTACGAAGCATAGCTGAGTGAAATGGGTGTAAAATATATTCATAGTAGCATATTTCATTTTGATATTCAATATAATAAACCTATATTTGTTCAATATATCTATTAGGTTTATTATTCATATTTATATTTATTAAAACTGAGATGTATCAATTAAGGAATTATATCCAAGATACATTGGGCATAGAAGTGCAGCCGAAACCCATACCTAAACAGCGCATGGGTAATCTCCCAATGTATATTTGTGAGACTTACAAGTTAAATGAAGTGGTTTTATTTAACCATCGCCTATTACTTGCAGAACCTAAGTATACCGATGATTTCAGCATTATGCAGACGGGAAAACACTTTGACCTGCTGAAAAAAGCCTCAGATAAAAAAGTAGTTCTGGTATTACCTGAGATTACATCCATTGTGAGGAAACGATTGATAGAAAAGGGTATCAATTTTATTGTACCGGGCAAACAACTTTATTTACCAGATTTATTGCTTGATTTGAAGGAAAGCTTTACCAATCTGCGTGCTCGTCCAAAAAAAGAAACATTGTTACCTTCAGCTCAATTCTTACTAATTTATCACATAATTCACCGCAATAATAGTTGGAAACTGGAAGAGCATTCTTTTAAGGAAATTGCTAGGAAAACGGGTTATACCGCAATGGCCATTACCAAGGCCGTTGATGATTTGAAATACTATGAACTAATTGACGTAATAGGAGAGAAAGAAAAAAATATCCAGTTCAGATTAGAAAGAAATGAACTATGGACAGACTTAGAAAAACGTGAATTGTTGGTAAATCCTGTTTTAAAACGAGTATTTGTGGACGAGAAGCCAAAAGATATATTAATGCTACATTGTTACGCTTCTGCATTGCCTGAATATACCGATATGAACCCGGAAAGACAGGAATATTTTGCAATTGAAAAAAAAGTGTTTTATAAATTGCAGAAAACCAACACATTGATTAATCCCAATGAAGATGAAGGCCGGTACTGCCTTGAAATATGGAAATACAGCCCCAAAATTCTCGTAGGGGAATTACCGAATGATACTCCTGTTGTAGACCCGCTTTCCTTATACCTGAGTTATAAAAACAGCCAGGACGAACGTGTTGAAATGGCCTTGGAACAAATTATTGAAAGATATATATGGTAAGAGGATTGGACATATTCAAAGAATATTTTGAGGAATATTCCGATAACTACGTGATTATTGGTGGTACTGCCTGCGACATGATTATTGACGAAGCTGGCTTTACACCACGTGTTACAAAGGACATCGACATTATTTTAGTTGTAGAAGCACTGAATGCTGATTATGTAAAACAATTCTGGCAGTTTATAAAGAATGGTAATTACATACGGAAAGAGAGAAGCGAAAACGAACGAAAATATTACCGCTTTATTAACCCCGAAAATAAACAATTTCCGTTTCAGATAGAATTGTTTGCCCGAAATCCAGACTTGTTGGATCTGGAAGAAGAAGCTCATCTTACACCTATTCCGGTAGATGATGATTTGAGCAGTCTTTCAGCCATATTATTGAACGACGAGTATTATAATTACATATTGGAGCACAGCGTAGAAGAAAACGGCTTACACCGTGCCAACACCGAGGCACTGATTTGCCTGAAAGCAAAAGCATACCTGGAAATTGCCGAACGTATAGCTAATGGTAGTACTGAAGATAGTAAACATCTGCGCAAACATAAAGGCGATGTATTCCGGTTAGCAGTATTGTTGGCTGAAAACGACACATTTGAATTGCCAAAAAGCATTCAAGCAGATATGCAAACATTTGTTGATACAATTGCTGTCGATTTACCGGGTAAAGAAATATTTAAAGAAATGGGATTGGGCGCTGTATCCCCAGATAAAGTATTGAATCGGATTATTGAAAGCTTTGTAACCTATCAGAATTCCAGATAATAATCATTCAGAAAAGCTTTTGCGTGCTGTAACTAAATGAACTAAAGTGGCGGGGTAGCGCAGGCTTTTGCGCAATGGCCAGAGCGGCTATTTAACATAATGCCTGATTTCAGCGACAGAGCAGGATCCACAGATCATAGCAAGAAAGCATCAGTTGTCTTATAATGTACTCGGATTATGTTGATATAGCTTTGGTCCTAAGGCAACATTTATTCCGTTACAGATTCAACAAAACAATCGTTCGATCTTAGAAGGGGAGAGGTTAAAAGGTTTTGATGACGAATTGGTGGATACACTCTTTTTGCGTTGTGTAGCAACGTGAAATGGGTGTTGAATGTCAAACCCAGATTCTATAGATTATTGATAATTGACTGAATTTGCCCTCTGTTTTCCGGAAGATGATTAATACAAACATCCCAGATGATTTCATAGTCAATCCCGAAATACTCGTGGCTTACCTTATTTCTAAGCAGATACATCTCATCCCAAGGTAGGTCTGGATTATTATCTTTGATGTGATCAGGTAGCTTCCTCGAAGCCTCTCCGATAATTTCAAAGTTCCGAATTACTGCATCTACTGTCTTATAATCCTTTTTGAACTGATCAAAAGTGTAACCTTCAAGATATTCTGCTATTCTGGTCATTGCAACCAGGATATCTTGTAAATATATCGTATAATTGCGCTCTTTCTTTTTCACCTAAGCGTAATTAACCTGTGCGAGTATGCTTTCTTTGATCTGTTCTTTCAAAGCATTTTTGGTGACCAGATCCACTTTTCTGCCAAAAATACTTTCCAAGTAGATTTGAAGTGTGAAATAATTCCAACCTATGGGTCTGGATAATTCTACCAAAAGATCAATATCACTTTCATCTGAAGCTTCATTATTAGCGAAGGAACCGAAAACACCAATCTCCTTAACAGCGTATTCCT
>Ga0164315_10002099_pt1 | contig 15199 bp, 15 predicted proteins | sample GuaBasSedimGuay6_FD_113737 | JGI IMG/M metagenome (GOLD analysis project Ga0164315, IMG submission 113737) | Subseafloor sediment microbial communities from Guaymas Basin, Gulf of California, Mexico - Guay6, Core 4569-2, 0-3 cm | ecosystem: Environmental > Aquatic > Marine > Hydrothermal vents... | reverse complement strand
GTTGATAAAGCATCTTTTCTTATTTCAACAACTGAACTGTGCCATCCATCATTTAATAGATTGCCATTCTCCTCAGAATATTTGAGAAGACGCTCCTGCAACAAATTCCTTGATTTATCTAACATCGTACAAATATTAGTTATCAAATTTTTCAATAATCCAGTCGTAGCCCTTTTCTTCCAGTTCAAGAGCAAGTCCTTTACCACCCGACTTTACAATTCTTCCATCGTACATAACATGAACAAAATCAGGAACAATGTAATCTAAAAGTCTTTGATAGTGAGTAATAACGATGAAGCCATTTTCATCTGATTTAAGAGCATTAACTCCATTGGCAACAACTTTTAAGGCATCAATGTCAAGTCCCGAATCAGTTTCATCTAAAATTGCCAATGAAGGTTCAAGCATTGCCATCTGAAAGATTTCATTCTTTTTCTTCTCTCCACCAGAGAACCCCTCATTTACTGATCGCTTTGTGAGTTTTGAGTGGATTTTGACAAGATTTTTTTTCTCTTCCATCTTTTTCAGAAACTCTCCGGCAGGCATTGCATCTAATCCTTGATATTCTCGCTGAGCATTAACTGCTGTTCTCATGAAGTTTGTCATACTCACTCCAGGAATTTCAACAGGATATTGAAAACTTAGGAATACGCCCATGTTAGCCCTTTCATTGGGTTCCAATTCATTAATGATCTTGCCTTTGTATTCAATTTCACCTTTGGTGATTTCGTAACCATCACGCCCTGTTATTGCTGCTGCTAAAGTGCTTTTACCGGTTCCATTCGGACCCATAATAGCATGAACCTCGCCTTTGTTAACACTAAAATTAAAGCCTTTTAGTATTTCTTTTCCGCTTATGGAAACGTGTAAATCTCTTATGTTTAATAACATTTTATTGTACTTTATCTTTGTAATCCCACCCTTTATGATGGGGCTTTTTTAAAATCCTCGCCCTCAAGGACAAGGTTGTATTTTTATCCTAGAGCTAAAGCCGCTAGGCTATGTTTTCCCAGGGCTAAAGCCACTGGGCTATTCATCTTTTATCTATCCAACACTACCTTCAAGAGTAATTGCCAGCAACTTTTGTGCTTCTACTGCAAACTCCATTGGTAGTTTATTTAAAACTTCTTTAGCGTAGCCATTAACAATAAGTCCAATGGCCTTTTCCATATCAATTCCCCTTTGCTGACAATAAAATAACTGATCCTCAGAGATTTTTGAAGTAGTTGCCTCATGTTCCACAACCGCTGAAGGATTGTTAGTTTTTATGTAAGGAAAAGTATGTGCGCCACATTTGTCGCCTAAAAGCAATGAATCGCATTGAGAGAAATTCCTTGCATTATCAGCCTTTTTCGAAATCTGAACTAATCCACGGTAACTATTATTACTTTTTCCGGCAGAAATACCTTTAGAGATTATGGTACTCCTTGTGTTTTTCCCCAAGTGAATCATCTTAGTTCCGGTATCAGCCTGCTGGTAATTATTGGTAACTGCAACTGAATAAAATTCACCAATCGAATTGTCACCTTTAAGGATACAACTTGGATATTTCCATGTTACTGCTGAGCCAGTCTCCACTTGCGTCCAGCTAATTTTGGATCTGTCTCCTTTACAAATTCCACGTTTAGTAACAAAATTGTAAATACCACCTATGCCTTCCTTATTGCCTGGATACCAATTCTGTACTGTTGAGTATTTTACCTCAGAACCTTCCATTGCAATAATCTCCACAACTGCAGCATGCAACTGATTTTCATCTCTTTGTGGAGCAGTGCAGCCTTCCAGATAACTCACATAACTGTTCTCGTCACCCACAAGTAAGGTTCTTTCAAACTGACCTGTATTTGCTGCATTTATTCTGAAGTAAGTTGATAATTCTATGGGACATCTTACTCCTTTTGGAATAAAGCAAAACGATCCATCACTAAAAACAGCAGCATTTAATGCCGAATAGTAGTTATCAGAATAAGGCACTACCGAACCCATATATTTCTTCACCAAATCAGGATGATTCTGAACAGCCTCACTAAAACTACAGAATATTATGTCGTGCTTAGCCAAAGTATCCTGAAAAGTAGTTTTAACAGAAACGCTATCAATAACTGCATCAACGGCAACTCCTGCAAGCATTTTCTGTTCGTCGAGGGAAATCCCTAGTTTGTTAAAAGTATCTAATAATTCTGGATCTACTTCATCAATGCTTTCCAGTTCCTTTTTTTTCTTTGGGGCTGCATAATAAATAATATCTTGAAAATCAATTTTGGGATATTTTACATGTGCCCACTCTGGTTCCTTTAATGTGAGCCAGTGATGATATGCCTTCAATCTGTTTTCCAACATCCATTCAGGTTCATTTTTCTTTTTTGAAATAAACCTGACTATATCTTCATTGAGGCCTTTGGGTGCAGTCTCTGTTTCAATGTCGGTTACAAAACCATATTTGTAATCGCCTGAAGTTACTTCATCTAAGACCTCATTCATTTTCTTTTCATTATCCATAAACCACTATTAAGAATAGTTTTAAATAAGATTGCAAAAGTACTATTTTTAATAGAATAGGAAGTATTTTTTTAGAGCCTATTTTTATTCTATTTTTGCCACGAATGGGAGGGCTGAGGCAACATATTTTTTATGGATGTTTACATATTTGTTTACTACTTTTAATATTGCTATCTGTCAATAAAAAGTCGAGTGCACAGAATAACTTTATCAAGAATGAATATGATAGCAGTTACATTAATAGTTACACAGAAGAACTTACAGCACGTACTTTTTCATCACTTTCTTATGCGAGTTTAACTTTCCGTGACAACAAGATTAATCAAAATTTAGACTTTGGAGTTGATTCCAAATACGCTTTAGGGATAGGGATTAATTACTCTGTAATTGGGATAAACCTATCGTTTTCACCATGGAGGAGTGCTATTTCGGAGAGTAAATATGGTAAAACAAAGTCTTTTGATTTTCGTATGAATCTTTATGGGAGGAAAATTATTTACGATCTTTACTTACTAAGTCATACAGGATTTTATTTAAGTAATCCTAAATCTATTATTGATGGATGGACTGATACAGATAGTTATCCATTACGGCCCGACATGAAAATGTTCAGTGCAGGAATAGTAGCACAATACATCTTCAATAATAAAAAATTCTCAATGCGTGCTACTTATCTTCAAAATGAGTGGCAAAAGAAAAGTGCTGGATCTTTCATTGTAGGAGGTACATTTTTTTACTCAAAATTTTCAGGAGATTCTTCTTTCGTTCCCACACAAATTAAATATTCTGATTTTTTAGGTGGTTTTCATTTTAATCAATCATCTTCAATAAACCTGGGAATTAACGGAGGTTACAGCCATACATTTGTTTTAAAAGAGCATTATTTTTTAGCCTTGGGTTTGTCACTTGGTCCTCAAATTAATTATTCCATTGTTTCAGCAGAGGAGAACGAGCCGAATAAGAATGGTGTGACAATGGGACTAAATGGTTTATTAAGATCAGGTATCGGGTACAATAGCAGAAAGTTTTATGTTGGAGTTTTTGTTATTAATGAATTTCTTGCACATCAGTTATCGGTGAAAGATATTTCCACATATCTAAATATTGGGATAGTGAGGCTCAACTTTGCCTACCGTTTTGGACTCAAAAAGCCTATAAAAATTTTAAACCCAAACTATTGGAAGTTTTTAGATGCTAAAGAGAAAGTAGAAAAATAATTTAGAGAATCAGAATGGTATAAGTTGTAAAAAACATTTTTACTTATTGTAGTCCTGATTAATTTGTGTTAATGCTTTTTTAAGGTTATTAAAAATTTCATAAAATAGTTTTGGAACTGAATCAAGATCAATTTGTTGATGAAGTTTTGTGTGTAGTTCTGTAAATTCTTCAGTGGCATTTTTAATTTGAAGAATTTCTATTGAAGGCTTTATTCGATGCGAAATTTCATATGCCTGCTTCCAGTTTTTATCCAGAATTGCTTGTTCAAGCATATTAAATTCTTTAGGGATTATTTGAATAAACAAATCAATCATCTCCTCACATTGGGTTTCGTCATTGCCAACATAGAGTAATATTTTTTCTATGGAATATAATTTGTCCATAATTATATGTTGTTTTCCTTGAGTAATCTGTAAATTGTAGACTTTCCAATGCCAAGACGTTTTGCTGTAAGAACAACATTGTTGTTATTTTTCTCAAGGAAGTATTTAATAATTTTCCTTTCATACTCTGCCAAAGAAAGATCTTCCATAATAAAATCAGAGAGAGAATCAGTAGAATTGAAGTTAATGTGATGCTCCTCAATTAGATCATCGTCAGCCATAACCACCGATAACTCCACTATTGCTCTCAATTCTCTTACGTTACCAGGGTATGGATATTTTACAAGTTTGTCTTTCGCATTATCAGATAATATCTTTTTTTGAAATCCATTTTCTTTACAAAACTCATCAGCAAAATATTTTGCAAGTATTAAAATATCATTTCCACGAACTCTCAAAGGAGGAAGTTCAATGGGTAAGCCAAGCAAGCGATAATAAAGGTCTTCTCTGAAATTACCTTTTTTTACTTCTTCAATAAGGTTTTTATTTGTTGCCACAATAATTCTAGTATCAACTTTAATAACAGAGTTTCCTCCCACCCTGGTAATTTCTCTTTCTTGTAGAACTCTCAGCAGTTTGGTTTGCATATTGAGATCCATCTCAGCAATTTCATCAAGAAACAAAGTGCCTTTCGATGCCAATTCAAACTTACCAATTCGGCGAGCATTTGCCCCTGTAAAAGACCCTTTTTCATGGCCAAAAAGCTCACTTTCTATCAATTCTCGAGGTATGGCAGATACGTTAAGAGCTACAAAAGTATTTTTTCGTTGATTTGAATTATAATGAATAGCCTTTGCAACTAACTCTTTACCTGTCCCTGTTTCACCAGTAACTGAAACGGTGATCTTTGATTTTACTGCTTTTTCCATCAAAGCAAAAATTTGCTTAATGGCAACACTATTACCTTTTATTATTTTTCCAAACTCGTATTTCTTTACGATTTCAGATTTTAATTCGTCAATCTGGCTCTTTAAATTTCGATTTTCTTTTATCTTGTTTGCTGCGTTCCAAAGCCTATCTTTTGTATTGTCATCCTTTACAAAATAATCGTAAGCCCCTGTTTTCAGTAGATCGATTGCAGTATTAATATCCTCCTGTCCGGAAACAATAATCACAGGGATATCACTGTAATCGTCGTTTAACTTTTTCATTACTTCCATGCCTGAGATGTCAGGCAGTCGGTAATCAAGTGAAATCATTGCCGGATTTAGGTGCATGTTCTGAAGGCATTCATTTCCTGTTTCAAAGTGAAATACCTCACTGTCAGGGTTTAGTGACAGGTGGCGTTTTAGTAGTTGTCCGTAAAAGACATCATCTTCAATTACGAAAATTTTAAATGGGCTCATTTTTAATCGTATTATTTGTAAGACAATTTAATAAACCGGGAGTTAGTTTTCCCATCTTAAGACATTTTTTCAATAAGAAAAAAGTTCCCAAACCAATGTATAAAATTAAAAAAAATAATGAATGTCAGGAATGTTTGTGTTTATTTTATTTTTGCCTCAAATTTAAATGATGAAAAAAATCTTTAGAACCCTTCTGAAGTTTGTGGTAATTTTCTTTGGTTTACTGCTAACAATGCTATTAGGGTTTTACCTTTTAGCACCTGTTTACGAATTCTCTGGTCCCTCTGAATTTTCTGGTAATAAATTGTACAATCCGTACGAAAATATGGATTCTGCCAATTGGCGAAAATATAATTTCCAGGTTCAATCGAAAGCCTGGGGAGGCCTAACTGATGGGCGAAAAAATTCAAATGAACTTGTTGACAGTATTTATATGCAGTTAGGATTTGATCATGTTGCGACATCTGATTACCAAAAGATTAATCGCTATGGTTCAGAAAAGCCATCTTTTATTCCAACATATGAGCATGGATACAATATTTTTAAAACACATCAGGTTTGTATTGATGCCGACAATGTTTTGTGGGTAGATCTAATGTTTTTCCAAACTCTGAGCATGAAGCAATGGATTATTGACAAACTGAATGATCATTCTAGAATTGTGAGTCTTGCCCATCCTAATTTACGAATGGGATATCAGGTAAGTAATATGAAATATATTACAAACTACCAGTTGATGGAGGTACTAAATAATGTCAGACTTTCGTTTGAACATTGGGATATGGCACTATCGTCGGGTCAGTTAGCATGGATTTTAGCAAACGACGATGCTCATGATGTTGTAAATAGTAATGAAGTTGGAAGACGTTTTACAATGATTAATTCGCCAACTTTAAATAAGGATGACATTCTTGACAATCTAGCCTCAGGTAATGCATATGGATTTGATTTTTATCGTCATGATGATGAACTGATGGAAGTTAAAATAGAAAGGTCAAAACATATTCCTCATTTGAGTTCCGTAAAACTTAATGGTGATACTTTGCAGGTTTCAGTTAGTCAGAATGCTTTAAGGTTCATTTTTACGGGTCAGAATGGCAAAACATTATTTGTTTCACATGGATCAAAATCCTCTGAGTATGTCATTAAAAAAGAGGATACTTATGTTAGAACACAGATTAAATTTGCTGATTCTTCATCAATATATTTAAATCCCATAGTAAGGTTTGAGGGAGATAAACCAGTTTCTAAAATGTCGGCAGAAGTTAATATTGAATATACTCAGTGGCTTAGGCTTAGTTATTTTCTAATTGCAATTTTACTGCTTTATTTCTACGCCAGGCGTAAACATAAAATTTCAAAGTCGGATGACAATTAGTAATCAAACATGGAGGCATAAATTATATTGGCTGGTTTTATTATCAGTTGTAATCCGTGGCTTTTTGGCGGCAAGTCTTGAATTGGGTAATGATGAGGTTTATTATCGTCTTTATGCACTTTACCCAGACTGGTCACATTTTGACCATCCATTGATGGTTGGACTGGTAATGCAATTATTTAGTTTCGATTTATTTTTTGATAGCGAACTATTTATAAGAATGTCCTCTGTTATTTTGGGAGCATTAAACCTTTTCATAGTTTTTGATATTGGAAAAAAACTGAAGAATAGCAGAACCGGATTCTTTGCAGCATTACTTTACACAGCCTCTATTTATTCATTTGTAGTTACCGGCATCTTTATTTTGCCAGATACACCTCAACAATTTTTCTGGCTTTTAAGTCTTAGGCTGATGATAATCATCCTTCCATCTTGTCCGAATAAAAAAATTAATGGCATAAATATGCTATGGCTAGGGGTACTAATTGGCCTTGGAATTATTTCAAAATACACTTCTGTTTTTCTTTGGCTAGGAGCCGGAATTTATATTCTATTGTTTAACCGAGAATGGCTGAAAAAAAAGTGGCTTTACCTTGCAGTACTTTTGACTTTTGTTATTTCATTACCAATTTTAATATGGAATATCAAAAACGATTTTATAAGTTTTACATTCCAGACTGAAAGGGTAGGTGTTGCGGGATATGCCCTTAATATTAATTATCTCCTTACAGAACTATTTGGAGAACTTTTGTACAATAATCCCATAAATTACATACTAATAATAATTTCCCTTTTTATGTTATTTAAGGGAAAAATTGGTATTGAAAAAAGTCATATTCGAATAATACTATTTACTTCACTACCATTAATTCTACTATTTATTGGGTTTTCATTTTTTCGTGCAACGCTCCCACACTGGACTGCACCTGGAATAACAAGCCTGATTTTTATTGTAGCAGTTTGGATGGACAATATCTCTGAAAAGAAAGGAGGATTAACTACTCCATGGCCGTTAAAATTATCTGTTTTACTTTTATCTATTATCCTGATGATTGGATATGCTCAGATTAATTATGGAGTAATTAAAATTGATTCAACCACCGATTACAATAAATTGGGTTCTGGCGACCCATCTTTGGATTTGTATGGTTATGAACAAATAGGCAATGAATTTGCTTTAATAGTAGAGCGGGATAGAAATAATGGAAGCATGAAAAATAATACTTTTATGTGCGGTAATAATTGGTTCCCACTGGCTAATCTGGATTATTATGCAGCCTCACCAATAGGGATGAAATCGTATGGCATCGGTAATTTAGACAGGACACATAAGTATGCCTGGATAAATGAAATTAATGGGGGCTTTGAATTAGGGATGGATGCTTACTACATTACAGACAGCCGTGAATTTCATGAGCCTTATGAATATTTCTCGGATTATTTTGAAACCATCGAGACTGCTGATACTATCCAAATTTACAGAGGAGGCGAAATCGAAAAACGGGCCTTTGTATTTAGGTTAAAGAATCTTAAGGAGATTCCCAAAAATACCTTAATCAAGAAATAAAAAAAACTGTCCAAAAAGATATTGGGATTAAACCTGAATCGAGTATTCTTTTTGGACAGCCTCTTTCTAATAATTTTTCTAAATCATTTTTGTAGGATCAACCCACTCAGTGAATTCTGCATCAGTTAGGAAGCCAAGTTCAAGGGCAGCCTCCCTTAAGGTAGAACCTTCAGTATGTGCCTTCTTTGCAATTTTAGCCGACTTTTCGTATCCAATATGTGTGTTTAGTGCAGTTACCAGCATCAACGAATTTTCAAGATTATGCTTGATAGCTTTCTCATTTGGCTCGATTCCAACAACTGCATTTTTTGTAAATGAAACACAAGCATCACCCAGAAGTCTGGCAGCCTGAAGCAAGTTAAATATCATAACTGGTTTGAATACATTCAATTGAAAATGTCCCTGCATTCCACCTGCTGTTATTGCTGCATCGTTACCTATTACCTGAGCACAAACCATTGTTAATGCTTCATTTTGTGTTGGGTTAACTTTGCCTGGCATAATTGAAGAACCTGGCTCATTGGCCGGAAGTTGTATTTCACCAATACTACATCGTGGACCTGAAGCCAAATGGCGAACATTATTTCCAATATGCATTAGGCTAACAGCCAATTGTTTAAGTGCACCTGAACTTTCTACAATTGCATCGTGGGCCGAAAGTGCTTCAAATTTATTCTCAGCAGTAACAAACGGATATCCCGTTAGTTCTGCAATCTTTTCAGCAACTTTTACTGCATAGTTTGGAGGAGTGTTTATTCCCGTTCCAACTGCAGTACCACCAAGTGCAAGTTCAGTTAAATGTTCTAAAGTGGCTTTTAGGGCCTTAATTCCATGATCAAGTTGCGAAACAAAACCAGAAAATTCTTGTCCTAAGGTGAGAGGAGTTGCATCCATTAGGTGTGTACGGCCTACTTTAACAATGTTGGTAAATTCTAAGGCTTTCTCGTTAAGAGCATTTCTCAACATTTCAACACCAGGAATAGTAGTTTCAACAATCATTTTGTAAGCAGCAATATGCATTGCTGTAGGGAATGTATCGTTTGAAGACTGCGATTTATTAACATCATCATTTGGATGAAGAATTTTTTTGTCATCGTTTAGACTTCCACCATTAATAACATGTCCACGGTTGGCAATAACCTCGTTCATATTCATGTTACTTTGTGTTCCAGAGCCTGTTTGCCAGATCACCAATGGGAAATTACCCTCTAAACTTCCTGCAACAACTTCATCGGCTGCCTTACCAATCAATTCTGCCTTTTTTTGGTCAAGGCCACCAACCTCAGAATTGGTTAATGCTGCTGCCTTTTTTAAATATGCAAAAGCTTCAATAATTTCTTTTGGCATCGAGCCTTCTTCTCCAATCTCAAAGTTCATTTTTGACCTTTGGGTTTGGGCTCCCCAGTATTTGTCAGCAGGAACCTGTACTTCACCCATGGTGTCGTGTTCAATTCTATATTCCATTATAATTTGATTTTTATTGTTAAAATAAAATTTCTAATTCTTCAGCGGGATCGCCCCAAACAGCCTTGTTGTTTTTAACCACGATTGGCCTTTTTAATAATTTAGGATTTTCTAAAATGATTGTTATCCATTCTTCATCAGTAAAACCCTTATCTTTAAAATCAGACTTGTAAATTGCTTCCTGAGGCCTTACCATTTCAAGAGGTTTTTTGTTCAACTTCATCAAAAGCAATTTTAAATCTTCCTCATTTAAAGGTTCTTTTAGATATTCGATAATTTCAAAATCTTCGGTGCGGTCTTTTACAAACTGCAATCCTGCCCTCGACTTCTTGCAGCGGGCATTGTGATAAATAGTGTACATAAGTAGTAATGATAAAAAATGAGCATCAAAAGTAATGAATGTAGTTGAATGATTTAGTTAATATTGAAATTTAGAATGTATTCTAATTGGGTTTTGATTCATGATTGTTTTGGAAGTAAGAGTTAGACAGGAAAAGGCATAGACTTTTATTTATTGGGAGAGGTTTTAGATGTAATCTTAAACCAGATTGGTGCAAAAGATACTAATGAGGACCAAATGCTTTCTAAAAAACGACAAAAAACATAGTCCATAGAAAATAGCACATAAAACTTTAAAACTATTCTCCCCCAAACTCCATCAAAAAGGCTTTGACAAATGAATCGATGTCGCCGTCCATAATTCCCTGTACATCAGATGACTCATGACTTGTTCTTACATCTTTAACCAGTTTGTACGGATGCATGGTGTATGATCGAATTTGTGAGCCCCATTCAATTTTTTTCTTGTTGCCTTCTATTTTATCCCGTTCATCCTGTTGCTTTCGCATCTCAATTTCATAAAGTTGCGATTTAAGCATTTTTAGTGCTTTTTCACGATTTTGTCCCTGAGAACGAGTTTCCTGGCACTCAACAATTAAACCTGAAGGTTGATGCTTAACACGAACTGCAGTTTCTACTTTATTTACGTTCTGTCCTCCAGGGCCTCCTGAGCGGAATGTGTCCCATGAAATATCAGCAGGATTAATTTTAATTTCAATTGAATCGTCAACAACGGGGTAAACATAAACCGATGCAAAAGAAGTATGCCTGCGATTAGCCGAATCGAAAGGAGAGAGTCGTACCAACCGATGAACGCCATTTTCACCTTTCAAATATCCAAAAGCATATTCACCTTCAATTTCAAGCGAAACAGATTTTATTCCAGCCACATCACCTTCCTGATAATCCAGTTCTCTAACCTTAAAGTTTTGTCTTTCTGCATAACGAATGTACATTCGCATAAGCATTTCAGCCCAATCCTGACTTTCAGTTCCTCCTGCTCCAGGGTTAATCTTTAGTATGGCATTCAATTTATCCTCGGGCTGACTAAGCATTTGGAAAAACTCGAGGTCGGCAATTGCATTATGTGTTGCATCAAATTGTTTGTCCAGTTCCTCTTGTGTGGATTCGCCCATTTCAAAAAACTCAACAAGTACTTCAATATCATTAAATGACTCATTGGCATCAGCAAAGGCTGATGTAATCTTCTTTTTTTCTTTTATTAATTTTAGAAGGGTTTCTGCTTTCTTTGGGTTTTCCCAGAATGCTGGATCGTGGGTTTTTTCCTCTTCTTCTTCAATTTCCATCAACTTGCGGTCGATGTCAAAGATACCCCCTCAAGGCTTCAAGCCTCTTAGAAAGTTCTTTTATTCCGTCGGTGGTAAACATGTTTTAAGGTTTAAAAAATAAAAGGCAAATATAATTAGTTTTGGGTTGGTCCCAATAGTTATTGGGATCAAGATTCCGAGTTATGTGTTTTGTTTTTGGTGTTTATTTTTTTTGGTTAATGAAATGACCCAGCCTTCACTAAAGTTTCGGTGGGCAATCCAATTACTAATGACCAATGACTAATAATTATATATCTCCATTAATAACTTTCCAAGCTAGCGAAGCTTGAAAACCTTTTTGCTGTGCATATTTTACGAGTTTTGCTTTTCTCTTAAAGTCATCCGACTCATTTACATTCTTAGTATCAAGAACAAATTTTAGAATATTCAGATATTCTTCTTCATCAATTTCATTAAGTCCCATTTGAATGTAAATTTCGGGGATATGTTTTTGAGAAAGTGAGTAGAAAATCTTTGTTCTGCCCCATTTGTTATTCCTTAGTTTGCCTACTGCAAATGAAACAGCAAACCTTTCCTCATTAATGTAATCTTCTTTCTCCAGCTGTGTAATAATACGGCTAATGGTACTATCTGTGGCCTTCCATAACTGGAGTTTTTTCTTTACATCATAAATGCAGCGCTCCTGATACTCACAAAAATATCTGGCCTTTTCGTATAAAAAGTTCTGTTCGGGTGACATATTTCAAATTTAGCCACCAAGATAGGAAAAAATCTTTAAAGAATAAAAATGGGTTTATTAATCATAAACCTGTAATAGGTGTACATCAAAGATTAATACGGAGTATTCTGGAATATTTACTTTTTCAATACCGGCATAACCTAAATGTGATGGAATAATAAGTTTTATCTTGCCGCCTTCGCCAATTTTTGGAAGCCCTAATTGAAAGCCTCCCACTAGATCACCCAGATATGCCTCTAATTGTACTGACCCATCATCAAAAACATTACCGTTTAGCAGGTAACCTGTGTAGTTAGCGACAACTAATGAATAGTAGTTTGGATAATGGTCATCGCCAGGTTCACTAATAACATAATAAAGTCCATAGTCCCCTTCCGTTGCATCTAGATTATTATCAGCAATATACTGCATAATAAGTTCCTGATCAATAACTTCCTGGTCTACTTCATCATCCTTCTTACATGAACTTATCCCTAACACAAATATTAAACTCACTAAAAGGATCAATCCATTTCTAATTAACATAGAACTCATATTTATTTTTTTGCAAAAGTACTAATAAGTAGCAAAATGCTTGCCAAAAAACGTTAAATCTGGTGGTTTGAGGTAATTCATGACACATAGATTTGAGAAGAGGAATTAAAAAAGAAATAGATTACTTTTGCGCCAACTATAATTCCTCAAAAGTGAAAAATCTAATTTTACCAATTTTACTATTATTCCTTTATTCTTGTAGTTCAATTACTGTTACTGCTGATTATGATAGGGAAGTTGATTTTACGAATTACAAAACTTTCAGTTTCCTTAAATGGCGAGATGACAACAACCGGCTTGTAAATGAATTTGACAAACGTAGACTAGAAGTAGCAGTTGCAAATGAAATGAATGCAAGAGGCTATTCTTTTGCTGAGACAGAAGGAGAACTTGCGATTTCTATTTATGTGATTCTGGAAGATAAAACATCATACACAGCATACACAGATTATTATGGCGGCTATGGCTATTACAGGTCTCCATGGGGTTATGGAGGTGCAGGTAGAACCACAGTTAGTCAGTATGATTACACTCAGGGAACTGTAATATTTAATGTATTCGATGCACAACAGAAAAAACTCATTTGGCAAGGAACAGCCATAGGTGAAGTGAACCGCTACTCAGAGAATAAAGAAGATAATGTAAGAAAGGGTGTAGCAGAAGTTTTTGCCAGATATCCAATTTCCAAATCAATTGAAAAAAAATAACATAAAACATATATGAAATATCTATTATTACCAGCACTATTGCTGATGATGTACTCTTGTAGTACAGTAAAAGTACAAAGCAACTTTGACAAAGAAGTAGACTTTAAATCGTATAATACATTTAGTTTGTTTCCATGGGATGCACATAATGATCAGGTTGTAAATGAATATGATAAGTTAATTATTCAGAATTCTTTAAAGGTACAATTACAGAAACGTGGTTTAAAATATGTTGAGAAAGATGGTGATTTAATAGTTTCCGTTTTTGTTCTTCTTCAAGAAAATACTATGAGTCAGGCATACACTAACCACTATGGAGGTTTTGCTGGTTATGGTAGTGGATGGGATTATTATGGTTCTTCATGGGCATATGGTTATGGCTGGGGTGGTCCGGCATACACAACAGTACCTGTTTCTAGTCGTGAATATGTTGAAGGAACATTATTAATTGATATTTTTCAGTTGGATGGTAAAAAACTAGTCTGGCAAGGAATAGGTGCCGGTGAAGTTAATGAAGATTTTTCCAAAAGAGATAAAAACCTGCCAAAAGCAATAGGATATATGTTCAGAAAGTTTCCTGCTACTGGTAAGAAAAGTGTTTTGTAGTTAATTCTTAATTCAAACGTTTACGTTTGAATGGATAAATATATTTTTAAACGTGGACGCTTAAACCGGATTAATTAGTTCCTTAACAAGTTGAGGAACTCCTATTCCTGCTTTTTCCTTTATAATTTTAAGGTTTGAAACACCTGGTACTGCAAAGGCCTTTGGGTCGATGTAATATTTTGGAATATCAGGACTTACATAGGAAATTAAACTTGCTGCAGGATAAACAGCCATTGAGGTTCCTATCACAATGAAAACATCTGCACTTGAAGCAATTTCTACTGCAGTACCAATCATGGGTACGGCTTCTCCAAACCAAACAATGTGAGGGCGTAGTTGTGAGCCCTTTTCACATTTATCGCCAAATTTAAGTTCCCATTGATCCATTTCATAAATAAGGCTCTCATCAATTGTACTTCTAACTTTTTTAAGTTCTCCATGTAAGTGAAGGATATTTGCTGAACCTGCCCTTTCATGCAAGTCATCTACATTTTGTGTGATGATTTGAACATCGAAATATTTTTCCAGTTCAACTAGTGCTTTATGACCAGTATTTGGCTCTACTTCAAACAACTGTTTTCTTCGTTGATTGTAGAACTCCATTACCATTTCAGGGGTGTTTTGCCAGGCTATTGGCGAAGCAACCTCCTCAATTCTATGATTTTGCCAAAGTCCGTTGCTGTCGCGAAAGGTGTTTACACCACTTTCTGCACTCATTCCGGCTCCTGTAAGTATGACTAGTTTTTTCATTTTAGTTATTTTTATTAGTGGATTGCAAATCCACAGCCCTATTCATTTGGATTGCAAATCCTAATTAGCATTAAGTAATAATGCTTCGCATAAAGGTACAAAAAAAAGCGCCTTCCGAAGAAAGCGCTTTATGCCTAAACAAGAATCGCAACCATTATTGAAATAGGCAATTTCTTAATCAAGAATTTTCATGTCGTTAAGAACCTTAATTACACCGCGTACAGAATTTGCAGATTCTTCAAGAAGTTTCTTTTCAGCTTTATTAAGTTCAATCTCAATAATCTCTTCAATACCATCTTTACCTAATATAACAGGTACTCCAAGATAAACATCTTTTTCGCCGTATTCGCCTTTCAGACAAGCACAAACCGGGAAGATAC
>Ga0164315_10002097_pt1 | contig 15205 bp, 16 predicted proteins | sample GuaBasSedimGuay6_FD_113737 | JGI IMG/M metagenome (GOLD analysis project Ga0164315, IMG submission 113737) | Subseafloor sediment microbial communities from Guaymas Basin, Gulf of California, Mexico - Guay6, Core 4569-2, 0-3 cm | ecosystem: Environmental > Aquatic > Marine > Hydrothermal vents... | reverse complement strand
TATGCCTTTTGGGTAGTGTGATGGCATTTATTTTTATAAAAGGTAAACAGCAGGTGAAAGAGATTTGATTCGTAGAATCGCTTTCACCTACATTTTCCACAAGTTCTACTCTATAAACTCCGTCTTTCATAATAGTAACGATTTGCTTACAAAGGTTGATGTGATAAAGGATATGGATATTGCTTATAATGCTCTTAAAAGATTCAGAGAAAACAATTTAGCCTTAAAGATGTTTGTACACTATTGTTAGCTTCAATTATACCTGATGAAAGAAGCACAAGGACTTTATGAAAAGATAAAGCTGGAGATTGAGAAATGATCAGACTATTTCGGACTATAAGGCAAAAGCTACTTTCGGAGAAAAGTTACGGCATATATATCCTGTACGCCTCAGGGGAAATCATCCTGGTCGTTGCTGGAATCCTGCTGGCACTCCAGATTGATACCTGGAGTGAGAACAAAAAAACTCAGAACGAATTGACTGAGATCTTCGATGAAATTTATGAAGATCTGGTTCTTGACTCAAGCTCAATCTCCAATACATTACTGGAACGACAGTTAGATTTTGAAGCCCAGACCAGGGTTATTAATGCTATTCGGGATGACTTGCCATTCAGCAATCAAATCCAATCTGACCTGGGTCGGATCATGATTCGACGACCCATACCGTTGGTATCATCCGGATTTAATCTTCTCCAAGAATCATCCCTAACCTCCATGGAGGATAGAGTGCTTCGCCTGGCTCTGATCGAGTATTATGAAAAGGATGTTCTGGAAATGGAAGAGGAATACCGGGATGACAAATTCGAATTCGAAACTGTATTACTACCTTATGTAAGGCTTCATTTCAAAGTATGGGAATTTGGACAGCAGGGAATTCCAGTAGATTGGGAATCTCTGAAAGCAGATCACTATTTTATATCAACGCTACGGATTAACCTGAATAATGTAAGTAGTACTATACTTTTTATGCAAGATGGTCTAAAAACGGCCACAACCATTATAGAAATGCTGGACAATAGAAAATGAAAGTATTCAAACACTTAAGATCTGACTGGTTTCGCTATGGTTTTGAAACTATAGCCGTTGTTGTAGGGATTCTTGTAGCCTTTGCACTTGACAATTGGAATGAAGAAAGAAAACAGGATTTACTTGAAATTGAGTACCTGCAGGGATTGAAATCGGACCTGGCCAACGATACCACCTATTATAACCGCCGGATTGTAGATTCAGAGTGGATCATTGAGCATCACCGTGAATTTATTCATCAAATATATCAGACCCAGAATAGCATCGATGAGGTGAGGCAACTATTTAAGCATGTGGGCTGGAATTCGGAGCATCTTACCACCCATAATTCCACTTACATGGAACTGACTAATTCTGGTCATCTGAGTATTCTAAGTAATAAGTTGCTAAAGGATTTGATTATTGACTATTACAGGGAACATGAACGTGCAGCTACACATATCAGCGAATTCAATGAGGTTTCCTCCCGACATTTAATAGATGTAAACAAAGTGGTTAAAATTTACCCGAAACTAGACCCCTTCTTCGACGACCTCTACGATAACAGTTTCATAGTTCAGGATAGTGAATGGGAATTCATTAATGATCATTACTCAGAGGAATTTCAAACCATTGAAATTACCGTTGCCGTTTATAGACTGAAACATAAGGCATTCCTGAATCATTTTTCACAATTGAGAGAGTTGTCCGTTCAATTAATCAATGAAGTTCAGAAAGAACTGGATCTAAGAATGTAAAATTGAATTAACACTCAGGTTTCAATTATGAAGTTTCTCAAACATCTTAAAGACAATTGGTTTCGATATGGATTTGAATCTCTGGCCATTGTGGTAGGCATACTGGCAGCCTTTGCACTCGAAAGCTGGAATGACCAAAGGAAAACCCGAATAGCGGCAGATGTATATGCTCAAAAAATAATAAGTGATATCGTTGCTGATACTATTAAAATCAACCGGCTCATTGATAATTGTATGATTATACAGGAGAGTATCGATGCATACTTCCAATTATTTGATCAGGGAAACACACCATTGTCTGACCTTATAGACAGTGCCGAGAATATAAGTATAAGTTTATTCAGATACCTGCCCATAAACCACACATTTTTGGATATGCAGTCGTCAGGTAATACAGTCTTGCTTAACGACGAACAACGAATTTCATTAATGGAGTTATCCAATAATCAGGAATTTCTCCAGATCATTATTGACAAAGTCATAGATGAAATAAAAAAAGAAGAGTTTGAAAGAAATAAGTATTTAGATTTTGATCAATCGCCAGGTGATTTCTTTGAAACCATTTCTGTTCAACAGGACATTAGTTCAAAAGCGCAGGGACTTAAGCACCAGCACAATTTACTTACCAAGAACCATGAATTAGCTTATCAAATGATTAGCAAAGGGGCGTCCATTAAGGAGAAATCTAAACGCTGCCTGGAATTATTGTCGGATCCTTAGGATCTTTCAATATACTTCTAAAAGATTCAGGGAAAACAATTTAGCCTTGCAAGTGTTTCATACCCTATGAACACTTCAATATATGATGACCTGTCGAAGCATCCCTATTTCAAATTGTTAAATCAATAAACTGCCATAAGATGCCATATATCACAGTAAATAATGCCCGGCTATACTATGAAGATCATGGACAAGGTAAAGAGACGATTGTTTTTGGGCATAGTATGCTATTCAATCTTCGGATGTTTGATGACCAGGTGAAGTTCCTAAAATCTGACTACCGCTGTGTTCTATTTGACTTCAGGGGACAGGGGAAAAGCGAGGTCACTCTTGAGGGTTATGATTTGGATAACTTAGCAAAAGACATCCATGAGCTTCTAATATCCTTAAAATGCAATACCTGTCATTTTGTGGGTTTCTCCATGGGGGGTATGGTGGCAATGCGACTTGCAATCAGTCACCCCAAACTAATAAAGTCCTTAATCCTCATTGATACCTCTTCCGAACCCGAACCCTCGTCAGGCCGTTTTCGTAATACAATGATGCTGTGGGTGGCTAAGAATATTGGATTGAAGCCCATCGCAAATAAGGTGATCGCCATGTTTTTTGGACCCAGCTTTTTAAAAGATCCTTCTCGCAGATATCTTCGAAAGGCCTGGAAAATTCATTTTCTTTCCAACAACCGAATGGGACTTGTGAGAGCGGTAAAGGGTGTCTTGTTCCGGAAGGAAATCACATCTGGCTTGCACAAAATAAAAGTCCCCACTCTCATTCTGTGGGGAGATCAGGACAATCTTACTGATAAAAAGAAAGCGGAGATCATGCACAGCAACATCAATAACTCCGCACTAGAAATTATTCCTAGGGCTGGACATATGTCTCCGGTTGAAGAGCCTGACTTCGTAAATCAAAAGATCTCTAATTTCCTGGAAAATCTTGAATAATGATACGGCTTTTCAGAAAAATCAGACACCAATTACTATCCGAGGATCGCTACTCCGTCTATTTACTATATGCCTCCGGAGAAATCATTCTCGTTGTTGTAGGAATATTATTTGCGCTACAGATTGACAACTGGAGCGAGAATCGCAGGATTAGAAACGCCGAACAGTTGCTATTGGGAAGCCTGAAACTCGAAATATCAACTAATCAGGCCAGGTTAGATGAAGCCATGTTGTATCATGCAAAATCCAGAGAAGGTGCGAAGCGAATACTTGCACACTATAATGGTGTCAGCCCCATTAGAGAATTTTCAGGAAATAGATTCGCTGCTGGCGCTACTCCAGTGGGCATGGACTTATGATCCATCTATGGGAGCCCTCAATTCCATCAAGATGTCGGGGCATTTGAATTCTGTTCAAAATGCAGAACTAAGAGCACTTATCACCAATTACGAAGATCGGATCAATGATGCAAAAGAAGAGGGTAAGCTCATTCAAGAGCTTATCATTAACAAGTTCATACCTGCTGTTAATCAATATATCAGCTTAAATCAACGTGTTAAGTATTTGGGCGAGGAGTATGCAATTGGGCCCACCTCCTTCAGTCCCGACTATGAAGGACTATTTCAGGACAGAAGCCTGGAAGGCATCATATCATACATCTATATATGGCGCATCGATGAGTTGAAAGAAGAAGAGCAATTGAAAGAGATGATGGTAAAATTCATTTCAACGCTTAATGAAGAAAATTAAAAAAGCCCCCCATGATCCGATTATTTAGAAAAATCCGCCACAAATTGCTTTCAGAACAAAGCTATGGCATTAACATCCTTTACGCATCTGGAAAAATTGGAAGAGGATGATTCATTTTAAATTAATATATGAGAGTATTTAAACATTTAAGATCCGACTGGTTCCGCTATGGATTTGAAACACTTGCTGTTGTTGTGGGAATAATGGTTGCCTTTGCACTGGAAAATTGGCGCGACGTACAAAAGGTCAAAAAGGAAGAGCATGAAATTCTGGTGGACCTGCTGAATGATCTCAGGGATGCGAAACAGCAATCTGCATTGCTAATAGATGTAGAAATGATATCAAGGGATAGGTTGGTTTCAGCTCTGAATCAATATTCAAGAGGTGATTCCTTGCCCAGGGAATTTTATTCCGATTCCATTATGTATGAGGTGCTTTGGAGTTTGGAAATGGAGGTTCCAATCATTAACTCCTATTCAGATATTAAGAATACAGGGAAAACCGGACTCATTACAAACGAACAAATTCGACAGCGATTTACCAACCTGGAAGCAAGTATTTATAACCTTCGCAATCAGGCTGACGATCGCCTTAAGGTTCATCAGCTTCGCATTGACGGTATTGCCGTTCATGATTATAATTACGTACGGATGATATCTGTCAGAAATCCAGAGTTCCAACTCAATAATGAAGAGCCAAATGATTACCGCAAATTGCTATCAGATAAAAGGATCAGGAACCTAATTGGCATTAAGCTGAATTTATCCAATGGAGTTCTAGAATACAGAATAGCGCTGGATACTGAAATTGACAGTCTAATTGACTTACTGGAAACTGAAATTAATACCTGGCATCAATGATCCGACTATTTAGAAAAATCAGACAACAATTACTCTCTGAAAGTAATTACGGGATGTACATACTTTATGCTTGAGGCACAGATATACTGGGCGGTAGAGGAATTTTCCTTCACAACCTACCTTTTCTACTTCACCGAATTCTACGATCCCAATATTGATCTGTATAAGGCATCCCTGGGTGACGGATCCATTAAACTCATCGAAGATGAGGAATTTGTCGCTGAACTTGGAAGAATATATATCTCAGGAACCACTATGATTGATAGATTATTAGAAAGGGAAATAGAAGAAAACAGAAGCATAGAAGACTATTTATCAATAACTTACGGGTCGCTATTTATAGACCAATCAATCTACGCTAAGGGGGTCTGGGTCCACGATACACAAAAGAGGCTTCTTCATGAGCTCGTTCATGATGGAACGTTCCGATTCAAGCTACAACAAAAGCTGGCCATGTTAAGATCGAAACAAGATATCCTGACCGGTCGAATAATGACTCCCATCGATGAATTAATGGAAAACCATAACAAATGATCCGGCTATTCCGAAAATCTGGCCGCATAAATAATTGACATTAAGCTTATTATTCCTTATATTTAGTTGCCCCCCGGATTACAATCAACCAAATAAGATGAAAACCAGAGTAATAGCTTTGCTGTGCCTGCTTGTGGTATCCATCCCATCGTGCAATGCTCCTAAGAATACCTACAACTCAGATTCCCAGGAAAGCATGGCAGGGGAAACTTCCAGAATCCTGTTCCTTGATTATCAAATCACCAGGGATAGTATTTCTAAGACTTATGATGCACAGCTGGTCTCTATGATTATTAAAGAAGGAACTATAAAAGATGACCAGAACAATATTGCCCAGGCAGAGAAGGATGATCTTGAACTCCTGGTCCTGGACAGGAATCAACAAACCATAAGCCAGAGCCATATTCCCAATCCCCTTGACAAATCTGTAGAATATGTGAACGATGCCGGTCAGTTTGAACGCAAGATGATCCACCTTGACAGCGCTCAATTCAATATAAGACTGCAAATTGACCCCGATGCAAGTTCCATACTGCTTAATCGATTTATTGATGATGATACCGAAGGAACGCTCCTTCTAAATACTCAAATCCAATGAAAAAACTCTACACCTATTTCTTCATCACAGTCCTTCTACTAGTTGCATCACAGAACAGTATATTCAGTCAGACCTTCAGAGTAGATACGATCCTCTACCAGGGCGATGTGGACTACCCAATTAACCTGGTGTTTCTCGGAGACGGATTCCTGGATGGCGAATTGCAGGATTTCAGAGATGTCGCTGAAGAGTATGCGACCCTTCTTTTTACTGTAGATCCGTTTAGAAAATTCGGGAGTTTTTTTAACGCTTTTTCCATAAGTGTACCTTCCAATGTTTCGGGTGCGGCGACGGATCCCAATAGTCTGATTGACAACTACTTTGGAAGTACATTTGGCTATGCAGGCATCGAGCGTTTGCTGGTCCCCACAAACAATACCGCTATCACGAATGTGCTGGCAAACAACCTCCCGGAATATGACCAGGTATTTATGCTGGTCAATTCAAGCACCTATGGTGGTTCCGGAGGATGGGTGGCTACCGCATCCTTAAATGAGGAATCCAAGGAGATTGCTTTGCATGAATTGGGACACTCCTTTTCTAACCTGGCCGATGAATATTGGGCCGGGGCACAGTATGCCAGAGAAGCAATTAACATGACCCAGGAGACTGACCTTGAACAGTTAAGTTGGAGGAACTGGCACGGGGATAACGACATCGGGCTATATTCTCATGATGAATCCCCCTCCTGGTACAGACCTCATCAGTGGTGTCTCATGAGATACCTGGGAGAACCTTTTTGCGCTGTTTGCAGGGAAGGGATTATTGAAACTATATATGCACAGACATCTCCATTTAAAGGATATGAGCCAGGCATCACCACGTTCGATATGTCAACTGATTCTGTGGTATTTAAGCTTGATCTAAACCATCCGGATCCAACATCTTTCGAAAGAAAATGGTATCTCAATGCAGTTATGATTGGTGATGGTGTCGATTCAATAGTGATCCATTTAACTGACCTGACTCAGGGTTTGAACAAGGTAATGGCTTCAGTTACTGATACCTCCTACTGGATCAGACCTTATGACGATGAAACTTACTACCAGTTTGAAGTAGAATGGGATGTTGGCAGCGGGGCGCTTGGTTCTGAGCAAGAGATAAAGCTTCTTAAGCATTCGGCCATCGCTGTCTACCCAAATCCAGTAAATGATTTTCTGTATGTGAAGATCCTGGAGGAAGGAAACGGAGAGGCCACTATAGAACTTTATGATACCCAGGGGAAACTAATACAAAGCCATTTTGACAAATATCCTGGCACGCATACGCTTGAAATGAGCACGCTGAAAGCTGGTTTATACATGGTCAGAATCAGCCTTGATGGTAAATATTTGTCTTCCAGAAGAATAATTAAGCGTTAATCCAATAAAACAAATTACCTTTACACTTGTTATTAGTAAAAGTTATGTTTCATTTTAATTTTAAGTTATGAGTAACGGTACAGTAAAATTCTTCAACAATGTAAAAGGTTTTGGTTTTATCAACCCTGAAGATGGAGGTAAAGACGTTTTTGTACATCAAAGCGGATTAATCGACGAAATCACTGAAGGCGATAAAGTTAGCTTCGATGTAGAAGAAGGTCCAAAAGGACTAAGCGCTACAAACGTCAAATTAGTATAATCTACACTTTGACCCTACGGCATTCTACAGCCCGTCAATTTTGACGGGCTTTTTTTATGGCTATTTTCATAGAATAAAACAAAGCTGCAATTCTTATGAAGTACAGTGAAAATGCCGGTCGGGCCAGAAAAATGATTGAAAAAGCCATTCAAGATCATAAAATTACACGTGCCAAGATGGATACCATCCTGAACATCGTCACGGAAGATGGACATATCGATCCACATGAACAGGCCCTTCTCAATCAACTGAAGGAAATGATCGAGAACCGATCCATAAAATTTGTTTTGTAGTTTTCTGTCCTGATCACTGACTAATATTGAAAGAACTATTGGTCAATGAAACATGAACGGACTCATCCTCACCCACCGAATTGCTTTATGATCCTTCCGACTACTATGATCTTTCCGAAGAGATCGCAGAAGCCATCGGAATTAGCGTAAAGAATGTTAGCGTAAAGCTGATTCGCATCAGGAGCAGACTTGCTGAAATCATTGAAAATCTTCAATAAGATCAAATTCTACCGTAAACACTTCATCAAATCACTCTATGTGGAAGCGCTTTAGGTGCATATTTTCAGATAGTCCCGGATATTATGGATTCTCATGAGCAGGCTTCAGGGTCCAGAGCTGCATACGAGTCATCTCTGCAAGGTGCGACATATCCAGATCTGTCCGGTGTACGATCCAGTGTTTATAGTCCTCCACTTCTGAGATGATGGTCTCTTCATTCTCCTTAGGATAGGCATCAAAGGAAATTACCTCATAAGAATCCTTTTGTCTTTTTTCTGAGAAATCCAGGTAAGCTGTGCTGAACACTTGAACAAGAGAGCCGGTCCCGATGCTCGCCTCCCCTACCATAAGCCTTGATGGAAGGTGGCCCTGATTGCGGATGATATCTCTGGAAGCTTCAGCCAGTTCAAATAGTTGTTCCCTGGAAACCGATGAAACTCCTGGTTTTTCAGATGGCATCGTCATAGGTCCGAGTGGAGCTTCACGCTGAAGTTTCGCAGGCAGTTTCCCATTCTGACCATACTCCTGAAGCGATTGTGCTAAAGCAGCAAATACTTCTGAGGGGGAATAAACATCATCATATACTACCTGATTAGCCGACCCGATCTTCTCGGCAATTCTTAAGAGATCCTTCTTATAAATATAGTCGGGTTGATAGGAGAATCGCTCCATCAGGTCACTGATAGTGACCACCTCAATGCTCTCCTGGTCCTTTAGAAACTGCATTAGCCTTTTAAAATTTTTCCTGGCGGTCACCATGCTTTCTGCCGGGCGAAGTGCAGGAGGCTTGAGGCTGTCTCTTTCAGGATTGGCTCCTTCGTAGAAATTGAAATCCCAGAACTGTTCAGCTCTGACCTTGGTGGGGTGACAGGCAAAAAATGAGATCATATCCACCCCCTCTATATCTTTTAGGAAGTTCTTTTTCAGGCTGTCAAATACGGGATTAAACAGTTCATCTTTATAGTACACATCATCGAAACCCCCGTAATCGCCATGGAAGTTCAGGGTATTGCAGAACCAGACAGCATGTTTCCCTGGAAGTTGTACTGGCGAATAGACATACCCTTTCCCCATCTGTCCCAGTGCATATACCAGTTGCGGACCGTATGATCCTCCATGCCGGGCAAGGGTGCTTACCGGAACTCCGAAAATCCGCTCTAACTCTTCAACTCCCAGCGATTCGTTTTCGAGCATTGTCTGCACACCCTGGTCCCAATCGGCATATTCAAGGATCTCGGTTACAGTTGGATGGATAGAGCCCAGATTGGTATGACTCCCAATATCGTGAGAGGCCATGGCCTCTATTACATCCTGCCGTCCGCGTTCTTCAAGCGAACGTGCCTTCTCCCCGATCACAAAAAATGTTCCCGTAACGCCCACCTCTGTCATGGTTTCAGCCAGCCAGAGGGGAATTTCATCCACACTATCGGATTCAGGAGAAATATAATCTTCAACATCAAAAACCACTGTGACATATGTACGTACAGGAGTAGTGCAGCTTTGCATAAGAGTAAAGATCAGGGATGCGAATATTAGACAAATGTTTCTCATGACAATAGTTTTTTTTAAATGTTTTTTCAGAGCCTACTGACCTCTACGTTCTGCCAGTGGCCTTAGCTTGATGATCCGGTCGGGCTTATTAACCACCACGTAGATGTTCCCTTCCGGATCGAGGCCGATATCCCTGACCCTTCCAAAGTTTTTAAAGATCACCTCCTGGTGCATGACCCTGTTGACTTCAATATCAAGTAACCTGACCTCTTCAAATTTTAATGCACCCACCAGTAACTTGTTCTGCCACCGGGGAAATGCTTCCCCCTGATAGAATTCTATCCCGCATACTGCAGTGGAGGGTTTCCAGTAAAGCACCGGCTGAGCATACCCCTCTTTTCGTGTGAAATCCGAAACAGGTACCCCGTCGTAATTACTGCCGTAGGTAATGACCGGCCAGCCGTAGTTGGTCCCTGAAGTAATCAGGTTCAACTCATCTCCCCCAAGCGGGCCATGCTCCGAGGCCCATACTTCATCGGTGACAGGATGAACAGAAACACCTTGTGGATTTCGGTTTCCAAGTGTATACAGGGAAGCCAGCCCCTTATCCATAAAGGGATTATCATCCGGAATACTCCCATCGGGGTAAATTCTGTGGATCTTGCCGTTTGGCCTGGCGGGATCCTGGGCATGGTCCTGCGCTCCACGATCTCCGATACTGAAATATAGATAGCCCTTCCGGTCAAAAACGATCCGGTTGCCATAATGGTGCCTGGTGGTTCTGTAGCTTTCCTTTGGCGCTGCGTAAATCACCTGTTCATCCACCCACTGCATATCACGGATCCTTCCCCTGACAATACGGGTCATGGCCGGGGCTCTCTGTCCATTTATAGGTGGGTCTATCTGGTGACTGTAAGAGAGATAGACCCATCCATCCTCCTTGTAATCAGGATCGATATTCACATCCATCAGCCCCCCCTGTCCTTCCGCCAGAACCTCTGGAGTTCCTGTCACAGGATTATTTACTAAGCTTCCCTGAACAATCATCCGCAGTTTACCCGGCCGTTCGGTAAATAGCGCTGTATCCTTGTTTAGAAATACGATAGCCCAGGGGATGTCAAGATTGTCCACCCAAATTTCGGTCCCAATAGTATAGTCAATGCTTTCAAGCTGTGCCGGAGGGTCCGGTTTTTCAACACCTGCCCTGGACTGCTCCATATAGAGATACTTCACCAGAAGTCTGATTTCTTCATCATCCAGGGAGCTTTCATAGGAAGGCATCCCCAGGTGCGGAATTCCGTATTTAATGTTCCTTGTCACATATCCCGATCCATCCCCAAATTGCCATACCCCGTCAAGTAAACTCTGCGCATTTCCCCCTCTCAGGTCCTTTCCGTGACAATTGGAACAATACTGATCGTAAATCTCCTTGGCCCTCGGATCCTGTTCATCATCACCTATTTCATCTGCCACAGCCTGGTTACAGCCTGCAAAAAGAAGGGGAAGGACTAAAAGGAACATAAGAGACCAAAGTTCCAAACAAGCTTTTCTGGCTTTCATGGCACTTTTTATTTGTAAGTAAATGAATTTGAATCAGAAATGCTAGTTTTGCAGCCATGCATTCGGTAGTAATCTTCAGGGAAATAAAGAAAGAGGACAATGTTCTCCTGGCCAGGATGATCAGACAGGTTTTCAAGGAACACGATGCTCCTGAAAATGGTACTGTATTCTCCGATCCCACGACTGATGATTTATTTGGTCTGTTCCGCAAAAACAAATCTGTGCTATGGGTGGCTGAACAAGATGGAATTCCTGTAGGATGCTGTGGGATCTATCCCACGGAAGGCTTGGAGAACAGCTGCGCCGAGCTGGTGAAGTATTATCTCGCTGAATCGGAAAGAGGAAGGGGTACAGGAAAGCAGCTGATGGATCTTTGCATTGCTTCGGCCAGGGAAATGGCTTATAAAAAACTATACCTGGAGAGCATGCCCCACTTTTCCTTAGCTGTGCGCATCTATGAAAAACTGGGATTTCGAAAATTGTCCTCTCCATTGGGAAATTCAGGACACACCACATGTACCATCTGGATGATACTGGAGCTATAGATCTTAAGCCTTGTCAGGATCGGGTAGATCTGCGAAAAAGCAAACCGGCCACCAGCCCTAGCATGGCAAAGGCTGCAAGTAAGATGAAGACATGGGAGTGCCCCGTAGCTCCAGGAGAGCTGTCCAGCAGATGGCCCATCCATGGACCCATAAAAATTTCAGGGGCAAAACCAACAACTGAAAGGATCCCCACCGCGGTACCTGTAAGTGCAACAGGGAATCCCGCTTCTTTCATCACAGCAAAGTAAAGTGCCCGCAAGCCATAAATACCAGCCGCGGTCAGGGCCAGGTTCAGAAGGACCAGTCCGGTAATCCCATCCAGGACTCTAAACCCGAAAAGTACAGCACCTATGGCAGTGAGACCAAAACACACTGTAAGTAAATCTGTCCTCTTATACCGGTCGGCGAGGTAACCCGTCAGGATGGCAACCAGAGCCCGTAACCAGAGTGCCGCACTTCCAAGCCCCGCAGCCTTTGACTCCGAATACCCAAGTACTTCCCTGGCAAACAGGGAAAAATCATCGGTAATCTTATACCCGGCATAGGCACAGACGATAATAGCTGATAACAACCAGATGTTTCGCTTCCGCAATAAGCTGTAAACTCCCTGGATCACTTCAGAAATTGGAGTACCCGACTTTTCCGGTGACCTCTTTGGGATAAACAGCCATACCAGCCATCCACTCAGAAATGTACATCCGGATGTGCCCAGAATAACTATCTGGAAATTTCCTTCACGCGAGAATATTAGAAATGCAAATGTAGCCAGTAGTGCTGCAACACTTCCCCTGCCTCCCTCCAGCCATCCAAAGGCCCTCCCCTGGAAATCTTCCCCGCCCCACTCCCTTGTGGCCCTGATCATGGCAGCCCAGAAGAGCCAGATGGTGGTAATTCCCCAAAAGGCATACAGCCAAATCATCGTCTTGCCTGAAGGTACCATGGCCATTATAACTCCACCTCCCGAGGTGAGCCAGAGGCCCGATGCCATCAAGTTTCGCGCAGGAAACCGGTCGGCCAGGACTCCTCCAAAAAGATACGAGATCATCGCTACAATCCCATAAACAGAGAACCACATTCCAAGCTCCGTATTGGAGATTTGAAAAAGCTCCAGCAGGGTAGGACGAAATACCCGCGGAAGTATAAAAGGGAGAAAAAAAGCTGCTTCAGCGGCAATAATCAGTGTCACCAGGGTAATGGTCCGGCCTCTATCTTCTGCTCCTACGTTCATGTCCAAAGATATGATTAAATATGTACCTTGAAAGATCCAATACTGAGACATGAATGAATTTGATCTGCTGATTGACCTTCATAAACATAACCAGCGCCAGGGACCCGGAAGTCCCCGGGTAACGGAAAAAGCAATTGAATTGACCGGTCTGCTGGGCCAGAAAAATTTGAGAATAGCCGATATTGGATGCGGAACAGGCGGCCAGACCCTCACACTGGCCAGCCATCTAGATGGGAAGATCTCTGCAGTGGATCTTTTCCCGGAGTTCCTGGAGATCCTTTCTGTCCGGGCAAGTGAAAATGGCTTGAATAAGAGAATCACTCCCGTAGAAGCCTCCATGGACAAACTGCCATTTGGAGATAATATTTTTGACCTGATCTGGTCGGAGGGAGCTATTTACATCATGGGATTTGAGAAAGGGATCGCCCTCTGGAAAAGACACCTTAAAACCGGAGGGATCCTGGCGCTTTCTGATATTACCTGGACCACTGACAGCAGGCCCGAAGAACTGGAGCAGTTCTGGAAAAAAGAGTGCCCGGAAATTGATACAGTTTCAGCTAAGTTGGAAATACTGGGAAATCAGGGCTTCGAAACCATTGGGCATTTTATACTGCCCGAAGATTGCTGGATAGACCACTTTTATCTACCCCTGCAAGAGAGCTACTCTTTCTTCCTTGAACGACAGGAACAGAGCAAGGAGGCCATTGAGCTGATCGCCAATGATAGATCTGAATTTGAAATGTACATGAAGTTCAAGCAATATTACAGTTACGGTTTTTATATAGCCCGCTTACTTTAAATCTATCCTGAAGATTCTATCTTTGAAACTTCAAAAATATTTGCCCGATGAAAACTATAAATCTGAAAACCCTCTTGTCTCTTCTGCTGGTATCAATCCTGCTTATCCCGGTATCGGGACAGCTCACTTCCAGGGAAGTAGATAAACTGGTAGAGGATGCCATGGAGAAGTTTACCGTAGCCGGGGTAGCCGTCGGAATTGTTAAGGATGGTGAAATCATCCATGCGAAAGGGTACGGGGTAAAATCAGTCCTTACTGGAGAGAAGGTAGATAAACACACCTCCTTTGCAATCGCTTCAAATACCAAGGCATTTACCTCGGCTGCTCTGGCCATCCTGGTGGAAGAGGGCCTTTTGTCCTGGCAGGACCGGGTTATTGATCACATCCCCGAATTTAAGATGTACAACGACTATGTGACCCAGAATTTCAACATCCAGGATCTGCTTACCCACCGAAGCGGACTGGGACTGGGAGCTGGTGATTTACAATTCTGGCCTTCCGGCTCAGACTTTACCATGGCTGACCTCTTGACCAATTTTCAATATTTCGAACCGGTGTCAGCATTCAGAACAAAATACGACTATGACAATGTGCTTTATGTAGTGGCCGGTGAAGTAATAAAAAGGGTAAGCGGGCAGAGCTGGGAAAGTTTTGTGAAGCAAAGGATTCTGAGTCCCCTGGGTATGGACAACTCCTGCACCCTTCCTGTAAGCTTGAGTGAACTAACAAACCTGGCCACACCCCATCTGGCCGTAGATGGAAAGCTGAAGACCATTGCCTGGCACGAGCACGATCCTGATAAAATGAATGGAGCCCTTGGAGCTGTTCTTTCCAATGCGGATGATCTCTGTCGATGGATGCTGGTCCACCTCAACGGCGGCAAATATGGAGAGAAGCTGGATGATCAACTCTTCTCTGCAGCCAGTCAGCGCGAAATGTGGAAAATACATACAAGCATTACTGTTCGGCCCAACAACAGGTATAATCCACATTTTTCAGGGTATGGCCTGGGATGGCGGCTAAGTGACATGAACGGAAAGATGAGTGTTTCGCACACGGGCGATCTATCCGGGATGCTCTCGAAAACCATTATGATCCCGGACCTGGAACTGGGTGTGGTAGTGCTGACCAATTCCTATTACGGGGGAGGTGGGCTTTTCAGTGCCGTTTCACAAAGCATTGTGGATAGTTACCTGGGACTGGACGACCATGGATGGACCGACCGCTACCTGGCATCTTACCAGGCCAGGGCAGGTGGTGCTAAAGCTGAAGTGGATC
>Ga0164315_10002096_pt1 | contig 15206 bp, 12 predicted proteins | sample GuaBasSedimGuay6_FD_113737 | JGI IMG/M metagenome (GOLD analysis project Ga0164315, IMG submission 113737) | Subseafloor sediment microbial communities from Guaymas Basin, Gulf of California, Mexico - Guay6, Core 4569-2, 0-3 cm | ecosystem: Environmental > Aquatic > Marine > Hydrothermal vents... | reverse complement strand
GGCCATGCTTTTTGAACCTGTCGTGCTACAGCTGCATAAAATCCAAATAAAGGGTTAATATCCTCAACAGGAAAATCACTCCCTGAAGCTATCCATCCACTTTGTTCTAAAAGCTTTTTATACGCATAAGCATATTTAACACGTTCACCACCTAAACGATCTTCAGCCCAATACATATCAGAAGTAGCATGCGTTGGCTGTACCGAAGGAATAATGGAAAACTGACTAAACAATTTAAAGTCTTCAGAGGAAACTACTTGTGCATGTTCAACCCGCCAACGTTTATCATTTTTGGTTTTCAAATATTTTGAATAAAGTTTTAACATCACCCGGTTGGCTGAATCACCAATAGCATGTGTATTTATCTGATAATTATTTTCATATGCCATATTGCATAAACTATCAAGAAAGTCAATACCGGAAATGAGGAATCCTAAATTATCCAAATCATCATGATACGGTTTTAACAGACAAGCTCCCCTGGATCCAAGTGCCCCATCTGCATATAGTTTTATTGATCGTACATTTAATAAATCTGTTTTATACGGTCCATTCTTCACAAAATAATCTGCATTTTCCTTTGAAGGACTTAACATAGCATACACACGCATTTTTAATTGACCCGATTGTTGCAGCTCATCAATTAGTAAAACCGTAGCTTTATCCAATCCAGCATCATCAACAGTAGTTAAACCAACGGCAAAACAATCTTTTTGAGCATCAAGTAGCGCATTAGTTTTTAGCGATTTGCTTTGAGCAGGAATTGAATGATAAATCATTTCCTCAGCGTTATCAATCAAAACCCCAGTTAATTTATCATTTTCTATTATTATTTTCCCACCTTCAACTTTCGTTTCTATGGTAACACCTGCTCTTTTTAAAGCTTCATCATTCGCAATTAGTGCATGACCATCTATACGTGTTAATACGACAGGTGTGTTCGGGAAAAGTTCATTTAGTTTTGTATTAACTGGAAATTCCTTTACTTCCCAATCATTTTGATCCCAACCACGTCCTTGAATCCAATCTACATTATGCTTTTCTGAAAATTCTTTGACTTTTTGTATTACCTCATCAAAAGATTTAGTTCCTTGTAAATTTGCTTTTTGTAAACTAAGACCATAACCATAAAAATGACAATGCGCATCATAAAACCCGGGATAGATTGTTTTCCCCTCCATATCAATTATTTCTTTTGACTGATATTTTTCAAGAATATTTTGTGATGTTCCTACACCTATAAATTTTCCATTTTTCACAACAAAGCTTTCTAGCATTCTAAAATCAGAATCTACTGAATATATAAGGGCATTATGAATAATCAGGTCAACATTTATTTTATTCGTGCTGCAACCCAAAATAAAAAAAGCAATCGATAAGAGGAATATGGATTTTTTCATCTGTTTCATCTGTCTATTTTTAATTTCAACAAAAATACAAAGTTAATTATTAAAATTTGTAATTTGTATTACAAATTTTAACAAAATAAAAAAAGCCACAGGAAATTATCCTGTAGCCTCATTTTATTTATAAAAATACTAATTGAAAATTTTCTCTAATTTTGTCCTTAAATCATCTCCCCTCAGCCCTTTTGCTATTATTTTTCCTTCCGGGTCAATTAAAACAGTAAAAGGAATTGATTCAACTCCATAGGCTTTACCCGCTGCACTATTCCAATATTTCAAATCACTAACATGAGTCCATTTCCCCAAGCCATCCTTTCTAATTGCTTTTTCCCAGGCTTCTTTTGTTTGATCAAGTGAAACACTATATATATCAAATCCTTTTGGATAAAAATTTTCATACAGACTGACCATATTGGGACTCTCTCGCCTACATGGACCACACCATGCTGCCCAAAAATCTATCAAAACATACTTGCCCTTCAAAGAAGAAAGCTTAATGTTTTTGCCTTCAGGGTTTGGAAGATCAATTTCCGGTGCCTGCGAACCAATAGCCAGATTATTTGATCCTGCTAATTTATTATGCAGTTCCATAACAAGGAAGTTATCAGGATATTTTTTTGAAAGGCTGGCATCCAGCTTCTTAAATATTTCAATATCTTCATCAATTGACAAATTATCGATAAAAAATAAACTGGAAAGTGAATTTAAATTATCAAGAATTAGGTTTCTGATATATTCCTTTTTTTCAACTTCAATTTTTTGGGTTAATTCTTCAATTTTTTTGTCATATGCCTGCATCGCATCAAATGTGCTATAGATTAAAGCTGAGTTTTCAGACCCCTTAATTTCAGGAGTATAAAGGTTATTGATATCCGCATTAATATCAATCTTATCACCAGGGTTTAAAATAAGTATAAGATAATGCTCATCATTAAACTTTAACTTATAAAAATTTGTTTTATCAAGCTTGGCTGATATTGAAAATTTACCATTACTATCAATTCTCGAAGATGCTAAAACCGTCTGTTGGATAATATCCTCAACAAATACCTCTTCAAACTTTGTATTATTACTAACTACACCCTCAATTTTCACTTCTTTCTGCGAAAACAAAATTGAGGAATTGAATAAAACCATTATTAATGGTAAAAAAAAATATTTCATTAGTATAAAATTATGTTTATATCCTTGTTTCAATACATGAAAACGTATCTTTTAAGTAATTATTGCAGTATTTTTTTTGGAAAAGTGATTTGAGTTTTTAAGGTTTTCACATAATTATCCAATTGAAAGAAACTCATATATCAGAAAAGCTACATAAAATAAGATTAACGAAATTCCCATTTTTTTCCCAATATTCCATTTGTTAAGAATCATTAATATAAGCATCCCTGCTATCGAAATAATTAATAACCTTGTAGAAGTAATTAACTCAGAAGTATTGATAGGCACCGTTTTGCCATACATGAAAATAAGTATCAAAAAAGGGACACCCATACCAATGAGAATATCAAAAATATTTGAAGCAATTGCATTGGTTACAGCCATACCTCCACGGTTTTGCTTGGCCACAATTACTGAAGACAACAAATCGGGTACAGAAGTGCCAATTGCCAATACCGTTAGAGCAATAAAGGCCTCAGGTATATCCATAATATTTGAGATACCAATGGCACTTTCAACTAGAATCCAACTAAATAAACCAAGTAGTAATATAGAAACGGTAAAAACAAAAAACACACTTTTTTTGTAGAAGAATAGTTTATCCAAAATAAAGTCTATAGGTTTTAATAAACGATCTAACAATAAAAACAAAGTACTCCTTTTCCTTTTTAATTGTTTTAAGTTGTCCTGAATTATTTTTGTTTCAGCTTTGAAAGGAACAAGCTTTCGCCATTTTATCACGAGTATTACATACAAAGCATAAAGTAGAGGAAAGAATACAGCTTCAAACTGAGTAATAATACCATCTACAAATGCTGAAAATAAAAATAATACGCCTATTAAATAGAATAATAAATCGCGAAGTATAATATGCCAGTTTACGGTAAATTGTTTTATCAACCCTACAGCACCGGTTATAACAATTAGGTTAAACATAGCCGAACCTACAATTGTTCCCATCCCAATTAATTCATGGTTTCCAGGTTTAACAACAGCAATAATAGCAACAAAAAGTTCAGGGGCACTTGAACCTATAGCCATTAGTGTAGCACCGGCTGCATCAGATGATAATTTTAACTTTTGTGCAATTTCGTCAAGCGATTCAACAAAATAATCATCACATACTTTTGCTAACAAATAAAATGAAAGCAGTAATAAAATAAAATATACCAGTAAAAGCATCAGATTGTTATATAAATACAGGGCTGCTATTTGTCAGCAACAACAAAACAATCATTAATAATTGAAAGTAGTTGTGGAATTTTTATTGGCTTAGAAATATAACCATCAAATCCGGCTTCAAGAATCTCTTCCCGCTCACCCGACATGGCAAAAGCTGTTTGTGCGATAATAGCAACACCGGTTTTTTGCTCCTTAATAAATTTCATAGCTTCATAGCCATTCATTTCCGGCATTTTTAAATCCATCAGAACCAAGTCTATAGAGTTTGACTTAAAAAGGTCAACGGCCTCCTGTCCATTTTTGGCCCAAGTTACAGAAGCCCCGGTTCTGTTTAAGACCTCCTCTAGAAATAAATAGTTTATTTCCTCATCCTCAGCCACTAATATCATTTTATCCTTCCAGTCGTATGAATCGAACATTTGCTGTTTAATAGTTTATTTAAACCAATTTTGCGCTCAAATATATAAAATAATAATCAAAAATAATAAATCCTTTGCAATTTAAAAAAGATATTTTTACTAAATATGTTTTATTTAAATACATAAAATTAAATATTTATCTTTGAGATTATAATTATTATAATTTAAACATAATGGGAAAAAGCATCAAAATAAATTGCTTAAACAATAAAACAGTAAAAAGCTATCAGCTTGGAACAAGTTTATTGGATATTATCAAGGATCAGAAAATTGAACTTAATTATCCAATATTAGGTGCCATGGTAAATAACCAACTTGAGGAATTAAGCTATGAAATTTACAAACCAAAGACTATAGATTTTATTGATATAACACACAGAGATGGTCGAAGGATGTATATAAGATCATTGTCATTTATCCTGATAAAAGCTGTAAAAGAACTCTTTCCTGATAAAAATATTAAAATTGAGAATTCCATTTCAAAAGGTTTTTATTGTGAAATTGAGGGTGTAAAAACAGAAGACCTTTTACAAACAACCTCTGATGTAGAAAATAAAATGCGGCAGATTATTGAAAAAGATTTTCCTTTTGAAAGAAAAGAAATACTTGTTGGGGAAGCATTGGATATTTTTAAACGAAACAACTTTAATGAAAAATACTTATTATTTAAAACTTGCCCACAGTTTTACACATCTATATATTACCTTGATAATTGTATCGATTATTTTTATGGATACCTGGTTCCTTCAACAGGATATATCAAAGTATTCGATCTGGTTACTTATTTTGATGGAATGCTATTGCGTATTCCCCGAAGGAGTAATCCCAATGAATTGCAACCCATTGTCCAACAAAATAAAATGTTTGATATTTTCAGGGAATTCAAAACCTGGGGGGATATTATTGGAGTCGGCAGTATTGGTAGTATTAATGAACAGGTATTAAACGGAAATTCCGGTGAATTAATTAAAATCTCTGAAGCACTTCATGAAAAAAAGATTGCGCAGATTGCAGATACGATCTATCATCGTAAAGATAAAGTAAAAATAATTTTAATTTCCGGACCGTCAGCTTCGGGCAAAACAACATTTTCGAAAAGGCTCTCAATACAATTAAAAGTACTGGGACTTAAGCCATTTCTTCTTTCATTGGATAATTACTTTGTGGATAGGGTCAAGACACCAAAAGATGAAAATGGAGAATACAATTTTGAGATAATTGAAGCCCTTGACCTTGATTTGCTCTATAATAATCTTCATGATCTTATTGAAGGAAAGTCGGTTAAAATGCCCAAATTCTCATTTGAAGATGGGAAAAGATATTTTCCTGATGAGCCAATATCAATTTCAAAAGATGAGATTTTTGTTGTGGAAGGAATACATGCACTGAACCCAAAGCTTACCGCAAGATTTGAAAAGAACCTTAAATTTAAAGTTTATGTTTCGGCACTAACCCAGGTAGGAGTTGATCACCATAATAGAATACCAACAACAGACAACAGACTTGTACGAAGAATAGTCCGTGATTATCAATACAGGAATTATTCCGCACTTGATACGATCAGACGATGGCCAAGCATCAGAAGAGGTGAAGACTTGTATATTTTTCCATACCAGGAAGAATGTGATATTATGTTTAATTCAGCCTTATTTTACGAATTAGGTGTGTTAAAAAAACATATAGAACCCATTTTAAAACAAGTCCACCCTATTGAAAAAGAGTATTCTGAAGCCAAACGTTTGCTGAAATTCCTATCTTATATACAAGATATCCCTGAAGAGGAAATACCACCAACATCAATTTTAAGGGAATTTTTAAGCGGAAGTAGTTTTAATTATTAATGTAAGCTTCTAAAATCTGGCAGAATATCCAAAATGTAATTTGGTGTTACTCAAACGAAAAGGGTTATCGTTTAATTTACCTACAGCAAAATTCAGACTAAAAATTCCGGCTTTCGAATCAATTGAAATTCCGGAACCTAAGCTTATACCATGATTTTGACTTGTTAGCTCTATTTCATTCTTTTCAAAATAAATATAATCTGTAAATATGGATAAAAAAGAATAATTACTTATAAAAACCCGGGGTTCAAAAGTGAAAATTGAATATGACGAAGCAAGGAGTGATTTCTCATCAAATCCCCTGATACTTCTTATGCCACCAATTTTATACATTTCGTTTTCATAAAAGCCAGTATCATTATACATTCCTTTTGAAGTGTTTTTGAAGTTAAATGTTAAATTATTTGTTGCTTTCCAATAATAAGCACAAAAGAAACCAGCTTCAAGCATCGACGAATTTCCTTTTTGTTCAGTCCATCTGTTTCCATATCCTGTAGATAACTGAACATTAAATCCTTTTCGGGGTAAAATTATACGGTTCGTTTTATCAATTCCAATACTTAGTCCAAATAGGTAATTATTAATATTATCAAATCGCGATTCAATTTCTAGATCATTCTCAATAACATATGAACGTTTCTGATTAAAATAAACATGAATATTATTTCCAGGTTTAATATCATATAAAATTGCAAACGAATAGTTAACATTCAAATAATCTAGCAAGTCCTTATCAAGCTGGAAATTTGCCTCTACACCAATAGGCAAAAAGAAAAGGTAAGGAAAAATAATACCCGTTGACAAAAATTGAGAACTATCTTTATAATTTTCCCAATGTAAATCAATATGTTCCCCTATTCCAAATGAATTATTCAAATCAAATTTCACATTACCGGTAAACTTGAGTTTATTTTCTTCTTCATTTGTTGTAAAACCTACGATACCATTAAATAAGTTCGATTTCTTTTTTTTTAGATAAATATGAATATCTGCTGTTTTATTAAAAAACTCAATTTCAGTTGGTTTAGCGGGTTCAATATAAGGTAGTTTATTTAGGTTACTATTTATCTGATCTATTTTCCTTTGGTTAAACAAATCACCCGGTTTAATCCCTATGTATTTATAAATTAATTTATTTGATATATTTACTTTTCCCTTTATAAAAATGGTATCAAAATAAATTTTTTGATTTTTATTAATATAAAGTCTTCCTTTAAAATAATTATTTTTTGTGGAGAAACTTTCTATTCCTATCTGGGCAAAAGGATAACCGTTGTTCTCATAATATTTTATTAAACGATTGCGTTTACTCTGAAAAATTTCATGTTTTACACGGTTGTTTGCAAAGTCCTTTTTATTAATGCCTGAAGCCTTTTTCGCTTCACTTTCAATATCCTCAAGAGATAATTCTTTCCATTTAAATAATGGTCCAATGTGTAAATAAGCTAGGTAATTATTACTGTCCCTAACCAAACTGTCAATACTTGCTGAAAGGTAGCCATCATTTATCCAGTTCGTTTTTAATTCGGATAATTTTTTAAAAAGTGCAGTTGAATCTTTAAGCTTAAAAGTGTTTTTTTTTAATTTGAAGTTTACGGGCTTATCAGATTCAAGAGTAATTATTTGTAAATGTATTCCCTCTACCTTTTGCGAATAGACATTTGCAAATGAAATATTCATTAGGAAAAATATAGGTATAAGACTAAAAAACTTACAATCAAGTTCTTTAATTAAGTCATCTCCTCGCTCTTTATATTTACATTTATACACTTGAATAAATTAAAAGAGGTAGCCCACAAAGCAAAAAATGAACGCCATTACGATAAGGAACGAAGAAGTGATATCCTGAAATTACATTTGGGTAATTTGGAGATTGCTTCACTTTGTTACTAATGACGACTTTTCTGACAGCCCCTTGCATAAATACGTTCGAATAAATCTTTTACTTTTCGAGTAATTCTTCTATTTTGTTTTTAAATTTTTCGAATTTTTCTTCATCAAAGCCTATTTCAGCAAAAGCAATTCGACCTTCCTTATCAATAACATACATTGTAGGATAACCATTTACTTTGTACATCATATCCACTCTGGGTTCAATCATGATAATATCATAACTGGTCTGCCTCTTTTTTAGAAACTTGTTCAAATTATCTAAACTATGTGGCTGATTGTCCACCGAATTAAGACCGAAAACCTTTAAGCCTTGATCTTTGTATTTTGTGTAAAGTTCTGATAAGGCAGGTATTGCTTTTACACATGGTGGGCAATGTGTATACCAAAAATCAACAACAATAATATTCTTTCCTATATAATCATCAAGTTTGAACTCCTCTCTTGTTGAATAGTACTCCCCTTCAAATAACGGAGCCACATCACCTAAAAGAAGCATACGTTCTAATCTTGAAAGTTCAGAATTTGTCCCTTCACGATCCACCGGGTTATCTGTTAGAACTTGTTTTTGTCGTTCTTTCAAGCCCTCTTTATCCACCATATCAAATTCATAATCCGCAAAATACAATTCATCAAAATAAGTATAGTCCTTAGTTTTTATTTGAAACATAGCCCACAAAGGAGCATGATGTTTTTTACTTAACACATAAGTATGTGTTTGAGTTTCACCATTTTTATTGACAGGAAACTCAATTACGATTTTGCTACATTGCTGACCATTATAAACAGTATCAGAAATAATTGAATTATTTATGGAATCATTAATTTGCTCTTGCAAAATATCAGGATTTAAAAAAACATCAATCCAATCTACAGGTGATATAAAGTTTTCATTAAAATTCGCATATAAAACAGTTGTTTTTTTAGGTGGTATAGCAAGATAAAAATTTCCTGCATCATAAATCATGTTATATGGTCGGTAATTGTTATCAACCCATACATATCCACCCTTTAGTGTATCTTTGATATCACGTATTCCCCAAACCTCAAATGGAGTAATGGTAGTATCCTGACCATCGGAGTAATAATATTTTTGAGTAAGTTTATAATGTAATGATTGATGTTTTTTTGTCTTCTCAACAATCTTCAAAACAAAATTGTCATCGGTTTCCGTACAAGCGGCAAATAAAAACATCAGGAAGAATAAGAATAATTTGTTCATTTTATTGTATTTACATTAATAAATTCGCTTTATATTTTTAATATTCTGTTAAAAACTACATTTAATTTCCAAGACTCTTTTCTATTTCCTATCCAAATAATACGGACTAGCTTGTGCAGTTGGCATAATAAGCATATCGTTTATATTTACATGTGGCGGACGGGTAATGGCAAAAACCACCGCATTGGCAATATCATCAGCATGAAGTGGCTCAAATCCTTTGTAAACCTGCTTTGCTTTATCTTCATCACCATGAAAACGTACCACAGAAAATTCTGTATCTACTGCACCCGGGGCAATTTGTGTCACCCGGATACCATAATGTAATAAATCAACGCGCATACCCTGGGTGATAGCATCAACAGCATGTTTTGTTCCACAATATACATTTCCATTAGTATAAACCTGTTTACCGGCCACTGAACCAATATTTACAATATGACCGGTTTTCCTTTCAATCATCAAAGGCATTACTTTTTTTGAAATATAAAGTAGACCCTTAATATTTGTGTCAATCATTCTTTCCCAATCATCAACCAAGCCTTCATGTATAGGATCCGCTCCCGCTGCCAATCCTGCATTATTTACCAAAACAGCTATATTTTTCCAATTTCCTGACAAAGAATCAATTGCATCATCAACTTCCTGTTTCTTTCTAATATCAAAATTTAAAGTAATAATCTTACAGTTATATTTATCAGTTATTTCAGATGCCAGACTTTCAAGCCTTTCTTTGCGACGTCCTGTTATAATTAAATCATAATTTTGTTCAGCAAGTTGTAAAGCTGTTGCTTTGCCAATTCCGGAAGTAGTCCCGGTAATTAATGCTATTTTATTCATATTTTAAATAATTTTATTCATTAAGTAATAAAAGCTTGATTAGTCCCTTTTCAAATTATAAACATCAGCCTCATCAAACGGTGTAACCAAAATTTCATTAATATTTACATGTTTTGGAAGTGATGCAACATAAGTAACTACTTCTGCAACATCTATAGGTTTTAGTGGTGTAAAACCCTCATAGGTCTTTTTTGCTAATTCTTTATCCCCACGGTTGTTTACCAATGAAAACTCTGTTTCAACATAACCAGGGTTAACCTGTGTTACTTTTATGTTTTTTTCAAGTAAATCTGCTCTCATTCCCTGAGAAATAGCATCTAAAGCATGCTTTGTTGCCGCATAAATATTTACATTTTTGGGTACCTGTTTAGCAACCGTTGATCCTATATTAATGATATGCCCTGACTTCCTTGCTACCATAAAAGGCATAATTTCTCTCGACAAATAAAGCACAGCTTTAATATTTGTATCAATCATAATATCCCAATCATCTGGATTTGCTTTTTCCATTGAAGTTAATCCTAAACCTAAGCCTGCATTATTTACAAGTACATCAATATTTCGCCAATTCTCTGGAAAATTAGCAACCGTTTCTTTTACAATTTGCTTGTTCCTTAAATCAATTGGTAGTAAAAGAATATTAACTTTATACTGTTTCTCCAGATATGCCTTTAATTCATGTAAGCGTTTTTCTCTTCTTCCTACAATTATAATATTATAAGACAGTTTTGCAAATTCTTCGGCCACAGCTTTACCAATACCCGATGTAGCCCCGGTAACCAAAACAATTTTATTCATTTTTATAAAGAATTATAATTTTCGGATAAAGATAAAAATAACTTAATCTAAACATAAAAAATCACAGTTAATCTTTATTCTGTATTTCATAAATCTCCCCTTTTTGCTCATTCTAATATTTATTAGCACTTTTGCCAAAACTTCCTTATTTGAGGGATTTAAAAGAAAATATAATTTGTCTCATGAGCGAAAAAGTAATTCCCTATAAAGACTCTACCGATTCGAAAAAAAATCAGGTAGCTGACATGTTTAATAATATTGCAAAAAAATACGATTTCTTGAATCATTTTTTATCACTGGGTATTGATAAACTTTGGCGCAATAAAGTTATTTCCTTATTAAAAAAATACCAGCCTAAATCCATTCTTGATATTGCTACTGGAACAGGTGATTTAGCGATTGCTGCATTAAAGTTAAACCCTGATAAAATAACCGGTATTGATATTTCAACAGGAATGTTAAAAATTGGCAATGAAAAAATCAGAAAAAAAAACCTGGGAAATATTATTGAACTACTTGAAGGTGATTCTGAAAACATTCAATTCCCTGACCAAAGTTTTGATGCTGCAATTGTTGCTTTTGGTGTACGAAATTTCGAAAACCTTCAAAAAGGATTACTTGAAATATACAGGGTTTTAAAACCTGGTACACCCTTTATTGTTCTTGAATTTTCAAAGCCAGGTAAATTTCCTGTTAAGCAAGCTTATAATATCTATTTTACAAATATTTTACCTTTTATTGGTAAACTTTTCTCAAAAGATAATTCTGCATATACCTATCTTCCACAATCGGTAAACGCTTTTCCCGAAGGAAAAACTTTTCTTAACGAATTAAAAAAATCAGGATTTAAATCAGTTAAAGAAAAACGTTTATCTTTTGGTATTGCATCCATTTATGTAGCAGAAAAATAATTAAGGCTTGAATTTTGTATCCATAATGTAATTTTTTTTGCAATTCTCTGTTATAGATAGAAAGATCGTAATACCAATGAAGAAAGTTTTTTTAGTTATATTCCTTTTAGGGTCAGTTGTAGTAACCGCTCAACGTACTACACCTCAAAACCTTCCAAACTTTGATCGGAAAAAACTGCATTTCGGTTTCACTGTGGGGCTAAATACAATGGATTTCGCGATACAAAAAGCGGATGATTTTTTTAACAACTCAGTTAATAATAATATTTATGCAATTGAAAACCAAGCAAAATTAGGATTTCAAATTGGTCCGGTTTCCAGTCTACGATTAGGTGAGTATTTTGATTTAAGACTTTTGATCAATTTATCATTTGGACAAAGAGATTTGACATATTGGGTTGTTCAGGATACAACTGCTGCAAATATTCAGTTAACACCACACACAATGAAGATTGCATCAACCTTCATTGAATTTCCTTTACTCCTTAAATATAAAGCATCGAGAGTAAATAATTATAGCCCTTATCTAATTGCAGGTATAAACCCAAGAATTGACCTTGCAGCAAGAAAAAAGATTAAAGAAGAAGAAATGCCTAAAATAAGACTGACTAACCGTGACATATATTATGAAATGGGAATTGGAATTGATTTTTACTTACTATATTTTAAGCTTTCAACTGAATTAAAATATAGTGTGGGTATGGCGGATGTTCTTGTTAGAGATAATACTGAATATACAAGCACAATAAAAAAAATGAATTCCCGGATATTTATGATTTCTCTACATTTTGAATAATACATCATGCAAAAAAATATCCACCTTACACTAACACCTAAACAAGCTTCAGATAAATCTGATTATAAGAATCATATAGCTGAATATCTTAAAATAAAATCAGAGAGAATCAAGCATTTTATAATTCTAAAAAAATCAATTGATGCACGCTCACATGAGGTAAAAATAGTTGTTGAGTTATCTGTATTTATAGATGAATTAGCAATAAAATCCGTAGAATTCAATCCAAATTATAATAATGTTGCCAACAAGCCTGAAATTCTAATTGTAGGTGCAGGACCAGCCGGCCTATTCGCGGGTTTAAAGGCAATTGAGTTAGGTTACAAACCTGTAATATTAGAACGTGGCAAAGAAATCCAGGAAAGGAGAAAAGATATTGCCTTATTAAGCCGTGAACATATTGTAAACCCCGATTCAAATTACTGTTTTGGAGAAGGAGGTGCAGGAACATTTTCAGACGGTAAATTATATACCCGTTCAAAAAAAAGAGGGAGTGTTAAAAATATTCTTGAACTATTAAAGTATCATGGAGCTGATGAAAATATTCTAATTGATGCCCACCCACATATTGGGACTAATAAATTACCAGGAATCATTAAAAATATCCGCCAAACGATATTGGATGCTGGTGGTGAAATTCATTTTGATACAAAACTTACCGATTTTACAATCAGAGATGATAAAATTAATAGTATTAGCACCAATAAAGGTGATAAAATTGACGTACGTGCCATTATTTTAGCAACTGGGCATTCTGCCAGGGATATATATTATTTGCTTGACAAAAAAGGAGTTGAACTTGAAGAAAAATCATTTGCTATGGGTGTTCGTGTTGAGCATCCACAGGAATTGATTGATTCTATTCAGTATCATTGTGATATACGTAGCGAATATCTTCCAGCAGCATCATACAGCCTCGTAAAACAGATTAATGGCCGTGGTGTATATTCATTTTGTATGTGCCCGGGTGGATTTATTGTTCCATCTGCCACAGAACCAAATCAGGTAGTCGTCAACGGTATGTCACCTTCAAGCCGAAATTCAAAATTTGCTAATTCTGGAATGGTCGTTGAGATCCGCCCCGAAGATGCAGCAGAATATAAACAGTACGGAAAACTTGCTTTACTAAAATTTCAGGAACAACTTGAAAAAATGGCATTTTTAAACGGTGGTTCCGGACAAACAGCACCGGCACAGAGACTACATGATTTTGTAAACAATAAATTGTCAGGAAACCTACCCGAAACATCCTATCATCCGGGAATAGCTTCTTCCCCTCTCCACTTTTGGTTGCCCGATCATATTGGCCCCAGACTTCAAGAAGGTTTTAAAGCTTTTAGTAAAAAAATGTATGGGTATTTAACTAATGAGGCTGTTGTCCTTGGGGTAGAATCCAGAACTTCATCGCCAATACGCATTCCCCGTGACAAAGAAAAATTTCATCATCCACGAATAAAAAACCTTTTCCCATGTGGTGAAGGTGCAGGTTTTGCAGGCGGTATTGTCTCTTCAGCTGTTGATGGTGAATTATCTGCAGAAAGGGCAACTTATTCAATAAAAAAGTAAAAAGTTGATGGAATTTGCAGCACTTTGTATTTTATTTCGTCTTTAAAAAGGTAATTAATAATCAAAAATTAAAACAGATGAAATCAAAATTTGTAATTCTAAGCATTTTAGCATTTAGCTTGTTCTTTTCGCAAACTATTTTAGCACAATTCGTTAAAGGAAATGGAAATGTAACTAAATCAAACAGGGAAATTTCAGGAATAAACTATGTACAAGTTGAAGACGGGATAGATCTTTATCTTTATATGAATGGCAATGAAAAATTAGGTATTGAAGCCGATGAAAATCTACATAATTTAATAAAGACGGAAAAAGATGGTGACAAACTTCGAATTTATTTATCAAAATCCGTTCGGAAAGCAAAATCTTTAAAAGTACACTTAAGCGTCCTTGACTTAAAAGGTGTAAAAGCATCTGGTGGCTCAGATGTCGATTCAAGGAATTTAATTAAAGTTAATGACCTTAGCCTGGTTTGTTCAGGTGGCAGCGATATAAATATGGAAGTTGAAACAAATGAGTTAAAATGCAAAGCCAGTGGCGGTTCAGATATTGATTTATTTGGTAAGGCTAAAATATTCCGGGCAGCAGCGAGTGGTGGTAGTGATATTGAAGCATTTAAATTGGAGTCAGAAGAATGTTACGTAGAAGTTTCAGGTGGCTCTGATGCCAATGTTTATGCAACAAGCAAATTATTTGTTAAGGCAAGTGGCGGAAGTGATGTTTCTTATAAAGGGAATCCACAACCCATTAATGCAAATATGTCAGGTGGTTCAGATTTGCATCATGAATAATTATCAGTCTAAGACAATCAATTAATTTATGGTTCGTCATCACGAGTCACAAGGCCAAGAAAAGTGCCCACAAAGTGATATGACAACAATGAACGTCTTTGCGAGGGCTTCGCCCGTGGCAATCTCCCATTGTTATGCAAGTGGTTAAATTAGGGTGAAAAGCCTCTTTCAAATAGCAAAGAGATGGCTTCACTAGCGTTCGCCATGACGTTCGATATTTTTACGTAATCTGCTCATTTACAGCTTCTTTTCAAGAAGTTACCATTAGTAGTGAAACGAAGTGATCCCTTAATGTACGCTATGCTATTTATTTGACGTAGAATTGGCCACTTTCTTAATAATAGGAGATTGCTTTGGGCTACGCCCGCGCAATGACGTTC
>Ga0164315_10002095_pt1 | contig 15207 bp, 10 predicted proteins | sample GuaBasSedimGuay6_FD_113737 | JGI IMG/M metagenome (GOLD analysis project Ga0164315, IMG submission 113737) | Subseafloor sediment microbial communities from Guaymas Basin, Gulf of California, Mexico - Guay6, Core 4569-2, 0-3 cm | ecosystem: Environmental > Aquatic > Marine > Hydrothermal vents... | reverse complement strand
GTGTTTTTTCGCAATTTCAATGACGATACGTTTGAATAAACAGGTTTCATCGGCGGCCCGCAGCACGTCGGCATGATGATTGAAATTGATCTCGAACTGACCGGCGCCCATCTCGGACGATATAGCGCCTGTTTCGATTGACTGTTGATTGCAGGCATCTATGATATCGTCGATTACGCGCTCAAAATCTGAAATACGTGTACTCGACAACACAACCGGTGTATCGAGTCGCCCGGTTTTCGGGTTACGCACTATTTTAATCAAATCCTGCTGATTGCGTTCACCATCAAATAAACAGAACTCAAGTTCAAAAGCTACCATAGGATGCCATTTTTTATCTTCGAAAACCTGCAACACTTTTTTAAGCAGGTTACGGGGTTCGAAGAAAGTTGGCTCATCGCCATTAAAAGAGGTTGCCATCATTTGCGCACGCGGCCTGCTACCCCATGCATTCAGGCACAGGCTGCCCGGGATCAGATAAAAATGGGCGTCGGGGTCACCGTCATCGTTTCCATAACTGATACCGTCGAGTGACTCGCCGAGGTTGCTGAGTACAAACGTGCTCATCGGAAAAGCGAGCCCGTCCTCGGCAAAAGACTCCAGTTTTGTGATCGGATAGCGCTTGCCAAAAAAATGACCGCTGATATTCACCGCAATAACCTCGAGCTCGGTTATGTCGGGATATTTTTGTTTAAAATGTTCAATTTCCTGCTGTAGCAAATTGTCGGATTTCGAATTCATATGATGTTACTCGAGTCGGATGTTATCAACAAATGTGATCACAATTAATATTCCAGCCCTGATTATGCTGGCTTGCCGTGAATATGAAAACCAGCCAATGTGATCACATTAGCCCGGTATACAAATCTAATGAAAGACGTCAGGCGACACCTTTGAAGTAATTGTGAATGCCTTTAACGGTCTTGATGGAGGCAATGCCATCACGAATATCTGCCTCTATAGCGCGCCGCAGGCCAAAACTATTTTGCTGTTTAAGGGCTGCAATGGCTTCGACATGTCGATCAACGATGTAAATCTTTTCAAGTTTACTGATAGCGATCCGGGAAAAAGGCCCAAGCTGCAGCCACAGGCTCTCGATGAGCGGCACCACAATCTGGTTGGGGTTGGCGCTATACAGGCTGCGATGGAAGTCCTGGTTAAGCAGGCTGGTGGTTTCGACATCCCCTCGCTGTACCGCCTCGTTAATCGATGCGTCTAGAAGCTCAAGATTTGCTATATCCTGTTCCCTTATATATGGCAAGGCTTTTTCCGCGGCATGCGTTTCTATCAAAATACGTAGTTCACAGAGCTCGTTGAACTTCTCTGCGGTCATCATGGGTACGATTACGCGCCGATTATTTTTAGCTTCGACGGCGCCTTCACAGGCAAGGCGATGCAGGGCTTCTCGTACCGGCATCGGGCTTACATCCAGCACCTCCGCCAGACCTCGAATGGTGAGTGGTATCCCGGGTGCGATTTTACCGCATAACAAATTGGTGCGAAGTAGCTGATAAACCCACTGGTTGGCTTTCATCCCGGTTGTTCTTTCTATCATGAGCAATTGGAGATCGGCCAACTTAAGGGTTTTCATGAAGTTGAATTTTCTAAACTAAGGGATAATTATTTAATCACAAAAAGAGAACATAAACCATATATAGTGTTAGAGCGGATGTGATCTTGCTAAAGTGCTGTGATCACAATTAACTTAAAATGTTTCGTATAACTTTGTCGGCTATTGGTTCCCGGCGGTATATTGCGCGTGACATATCTGGATTTTGGCAAAATGAAAATAGGCATACTCGAAACTGGCATATTGAACGAAAAATTTGTGGATCGTTTCGATCCCTATCCCGTCATGTTTGCTACCTTGCTCGATTCTGCGGCCCCGGGTCTCGAATATCAAACCTATAGTGTAATCCACGGTGAAATGCCCGGGTTCACCAATGAATGTGACGGCTGGCTAATTACCGGTTCGCGCTTTGGTGTTTATGAACAACTGGACTGGATGCTGGCACTGGAAGTGTTTATACGAGAAATCCATCGTGACTCGGTACCGCTCGTAGGTATCTGTTTTGGGCATCAGATCATAGCCCAGGCCCTGGGCGGTGAAGTCGTGAAGTTTGACCGGGGTTGGGGAATAGGGCTGCACTTCTATCAAATTGACGAAACTCGGGACTGGATGGGTGACGCACCGGAGCAGGTAGGCCTATATGCCTTTCATCAGGACCAGGTTGTAAAACTTCCCCCGCAAGCCTCGGTTTTCTCGAGTTCTGATTTTTGTCCCTATGCCGGTCTAAGCTATGGTGATTCGATTATCTCGGTTCAGGCCCACCCGGAATTTGAGGAGGATTTTGAACTCGCGCTGATTAATACATTCGGAGGTAGTAGAGTGCCGAAAGCCGTCGCCGACGAGGCGCTTGAAAACATACGGGTTAAGGCGCAAAAGGCCGATACGCAAGTGCTCGCTGGCTGGCTGGCGGCTTTTTTTCTCAGTCATAACTAATTATTTACTGTTATGATTAACAATCAGTTGGCTTAATATCCGGATGGAATTTTGCATATATTGATTTTTCTGTGTGGTTTGTTGGCAATCATGTATGCGATTGCCCGATATTCAGTATCTTTTAGAGCGGCAGCCTCGGCATTGGCTGCATTCCTGCTTGTATTTACATTCTTTGGTGGTTTTAGCTTCTTCTGGGGTCTGCTGGTCTGGGGCTTGTTCCTGTTACCCACACTATTGTTTGCGGTACCCGAGTTACGCCAAAATTTGCTTTCCAGGCCGCTATTAAATCGAATCAGGGCTGTATTGCCGCCGATGTCTGAAACCGAGCGCGATGCCATTGAAGCCGGAACGGTATGGTGGGAAGCGGAATTGTTTCGTGGCGCGCCCGACTGGAACCGGTTGCTGCAATACAAGGCTCCCGAATTAAGCGATGAAGAACAGGCGTTTATCGATGGCCCGGTGGACAGGCTGTGCGCAATGATCGATGACTGGGATATCACTCACAACCGCATGGATTTACCCGAAGAAGTATGGGCCTTCCTCAAGAAGCATGGCTTCTTCGGCATGATAATCCCGAAAAAATACGGTGGTCTCGAATTTTCTGCTTTCGGACATTCCGCTGTGGTAATGAAAATCTCCGGTCGTAGCATATCGGCAGGTGTTACCGTAATGGTGCCCAACTCGCTGGGGCCGGCGGAGTTGCTATTGCACTATGGCACCGAAGCGCAAAAAGATTATTACCTGCCTCGTCTTGCCGATGGCCGTGAAATACCCTGTTTCGCGCTGACCGGACCCGATGCGGGTTCGGATGCCGGCGCCATTCCGGATACTGGCGTCATTTGCATGGGTAAGTACAAGGGCAAGCAGGTATTAGGCCTCAGGTTAAACTGGGAAAAACGTTATATCACGCTTGGCCCGGTAGCCACCGTGCTGGGCCTGGCGTTCAAGGTCTACGACCCGGACGGCTTAATCGGTGATGAGGTTGACCTCGGAATTAGCTGTGCGCTTATTCCAGCGAAAACACCTGGTGTCGTCATTGGCAATCGCCATTTCCCCCTGAATGCCGCATTTCAAAATGGCCCGAATAGCGGTAAAGATGTGTTTATCCCGATGGAGTACCTCATCGGCGGCCAGGACAATATCGGCAAGGGCTGGCGTATGCTGGTGGAGTCACTATCGGCCGGCCGCGGCATATCGTTGCCGGCGGTTGGCGCGGCCGCGGGTAAGACTTCGGCGCGGACGACAGGCGCCTATGCCCATATTCGGAAACAGTTCAATACCTCGATTGGTAAGTTTGAAGGTGTCGAAGAGGCCCTGGCGCGTATAGGCGGTATGGCTTACATGATGGAAGCGGGACGCCTGTTAACCCTGTCTGCGCTTGATAACGGCGAAAAACCTTCGGTAGTGACCGCTATTTTGAAATATTACAATACCGAACAAATGCGCCAGGTGCTCAATGATGCGATGGATATACATGGCGGCCGGGGTATTTGTATGGGACCGAGTAATTACCTTGCCCGGGCTTATCAATCCATACCGGTTGGGATTACGGTCGAGGGAGCGAATATACTCACGCGCAGCATGATAATTTTCGGCCAGGGGGCGATTCGTTGCCATCCCTACCTGGTGAAAGAAATGGAAGCCGCAGGCGATGCCGATGAAGCAGCCGGCAGGCAGGCCTTCGACCAGGCATTGATGGGGCATGCGGGGTATTTTGTCACCAATTTATGCCGTGCCTTTATTTACGGTATCAGCGCTAGCCATCTGGCCGAGTCACCAGTTTCCGGTCGTGTCGCAGATTACTACCGGCGCCTGGGGCAAATGAGCGCGGCATTTGCGGTCACAACGGACCTGGTGCTGATGATCCTCGGCGGTGGGTTTAAGCGTAAAGAAAAGCTGTCTGGTCGATTTGCCGATGCGCTTGGATACATGTTCTATGCCTCGGCGGTGTTAAAGAAATTTGAGGATGATGGTCGACCCAGAGCCGATACCCCGCTGGTAGAATGGTCCGCCAAGTACTGTCTATATCAGATTCAAATAGCGCTGGACGAAATACTGCGAAACTTCCCCATCAAGTGGCTCGGTGTACTGGTCAGGATAATGATTTTCCCGCTGGGTTTGAGTTTGCGTCCGCCTAACGATTCGCTCGGGCATCGGGTTGCTGCCTTGTTGATCAGGCCCGGCGAAGCAAGGGATCGTTTGACCCATGGTATTTATATCAGTGATGATGAAAACGATATTACCGGATGCCTGGAAGATGCCCTGCATAAAGTTATACTGGCCGAGCCGATTGAACGTCGTCTACGTAGCAGTGATCAACGCAAACCAGATTTACAGGATTACCAGCAGTGGCTTGAGCAGCTGCTGGAAATGGAATTGATAAATAAAAACGAGATGGAAATTCTGCAGGCTGCGAAATCCGCGACCAGGAAAGTCATTATGGTCGACGATTTTACACCGCAGGAACTAAGTAAGACCAAACGAAGTAATCGAACCAGGAGTCAGAAAGTCGCCTGATAATTGGGGTTTTCAGGCTGCTAGTTTTCTGTTTCGAAATTCTAATAACCAGAGAGGAGGAGATCTTATGGAAAAGGTATGGTTAAAAAGTTATCCCCCGGGCGTACCAGAGACAATCGACGTAAATGCCTATCAGTCGGTGGCCGAGGTGTTTGATAAGGCGGCTGAAAAGTACGGCGATCGTCCCGCGTTTGCCAACCTGGGAACGACGCTTAGTTACAACGATATGGATCGTTTAACCGGGCAACTGACAAGCTACTTGCAGAACTTGCCCAATATGCGTAAAGGCGATCGCGTCGCGATCATGATGCCTAATGTCCTGCAAAATCCAATTTCTATTTTCGCAGTGATACGCGGTGGTTTTACCGTGGTGAATACAAATCCACTTTATACATCGCGTGAATTGAAACACCAGTTGAGCGATTCGGGCGCCAAGGCCATCATTGTGATGGAAAATTTTTGTGACGTGCTCGATGAAATCATCGATGAAACGCCAATCCGGCATGTTATTACCACGCAGCTGGGGGATATGCTGAACTTTCCTAAGTCGCTGATCGTCAACCTGGTGGTGAAATACGTCAAGAAAATGGTTCCATCGTTTTCATTACCCGGCAGTGTCAGTTTCAAGTCCGCATTAAAGCAGGGGTCTCGAAAACCCTACACTCCGGTGCAATTATCGCACGAGGACATTGCTTTTTTGCAATACACCGGTGGTACTACCGGCGTCGCCAAGGGTGCGATGCTCACCCACGGCAATATGATTGCCAACATGGAGCAGGCGTCGGCATGGATCAGGGAAAAGATCGAGGAAGGCAAGGACACGATTATTACAGCCCTGCCGCTCTACCATATATTTTCGCTGACTGCCAACTGCCTTACCTTTATGAAAGTGGGTGCGCGAAATTATTTAATCACCAACCCCCGGGACATGCCGGGTTTTGTAAAAGAGCTAAAAAATGTTTCCTTTACCGCGATTACCGGGGTCAATACGCTGTTTATAGGTTTGCTGAATACGCCTGGCTTTGACGAGGTCGATTTCTCAAGATTGAAGCTCACCCTGGGCGGCGGCATGGCGGTGCAGAAACCGGTTGCGGAGCGCTGGTATAAAGCAACCGGATCACCACTTCTGGAAGCTTACGGATTAACTGAAACTTCGCCGGCCGTTTGTATCAACCCGTTGAACCTGACTGAATACAACGGCAGTATTGGTTTGCCGGTGCCCTCAACTGAAGTATCGGTACAGGACGAAAACGGAAAATTAATGCCACAGGGAGAATCCGGCGAGCTTTGTGTGCGCGGTCCACAGGTCATGAAAGGTTACTGGCATCGTGAGGAAGAAACTGCAAAAGTGATAACGGCGGATGGCTGGTTGAAAACCGGCGATGTCGCAAAAATGGATGCGGCAGGTTTTTTTCGCATAGTCGATCGGATCAAGGACATGATCCTGGTATCCGGATTTAACGTCTATCCTAATGAAATAGAGGCGATCATCGCCGGGCACGAAGGCGTGTTGGAAGTAGGGGTTATTGGCGTCCCTGATAGTAAGCGTGGTGAGGTGGTAAAAGCAGTTATCGTGCGTAAAGATCCGGCGCTGACCGAGGCGGAAGTGATAGAACACTGCAGGAAAGATTTAACCGCTTACAAGGTACCCAGGATCGTTGAATTTCGCGCGGAGTTGCCGAAAACAAATGTCGGCAAGATCTTGCGACGTGAACTGAGAGATTAGTTTGATATTGATGTTGCACCCATCCTACATGGAGAGGTGGATTAATAGCCGCTGATTTTGGCGTGCAGATCACTGTTTTCTTCGAAAAGTTTCATTTGCCCCTCGCTGGCTTTAACCTGATATTTGGCTTTCCATTCTGCATTCGTCATCCCGTAAATTGCTTGCTGAGCCCTTGTGTAGTCATAATCTAGTCCCAGACTTTTAGCCTCCGCGGAATACCATTTGGCCAGGCAATTCCGGCAAAATCCGGCCAGGTTCATTAAGTCGATATTTTGCACATCGCTGCGTTGCTGCAAATGTTGTACCAGTCCGCGAAAGGCTGCCGCTTCAATTTGGGTTTGCTGATCTTTGGTCATTGAGTTGCTCTACCCTATAATATGGACGGAAATTTAAACAGAGATTTCCCCACCAGTCCAATCAATAATGCCAGGAATAAATTCTCCAGAAGTACCATCGATGTCTGAGCTGTCTGCCTGGATTCAGCAGTTGTTGAATCAATTGCAAAAAAAACAGCAGCGCCAGGTTTTATCGATCCGCGGTGATGCTGTCTGGTGCGAGACGATCTGCTCGCTAATCAGGTCCGAGCGGCAAGACGCGCTGCTATTATCTGATCGTATCGCCGACCACGAGGCGGTTGCTTTCAACCGGGTCGAAACCTTACTGGGCAGTGAGGCTGCTACGGTGATTGTCGATTTGTTTGAAGGTATTAATCCCGACCTGCTGTGTATCGCCTGTGGCTTGATTCGCTACGGTGGGTTGCTGGTACTGTTATCGCCGGATAATGAACACTGGGACCAGGTCGAAGACAGGTATGGCGTCTGGCAAGACGATGTGAGATCTGAAAAACCGGTATTTGCCGAATATATATTTAGCAGTATTCAAAACTCACCGGGTTCAGGCTACACACTGGCACAGGGCAAGCCTTTGCCAACTTATACCGATCTGCCACAGGCGCAATTAACAGCCCTGATTTCGGGCAAGACAGCCGAGCAAACGGCAATTCTGGCAGAGATTGATCACTGGTTATTCGATGCGCGGCAATCGATGGCATTAATAGAGGCGGATCGGGGCCGGGGCAAAAGTACCTGCCTGGGATTTATGGTACGAGGTTTAATCCTGGTTCAGCGAGTATCCGTGATAGTTACGGCCCATTCCAGGCAGGCTGCCGCGATTCTATTGCAGCAGGCCAGCGAGGATTTAGAGAAAGACTCTGGATTTGACTTTATCGCACCGGATAAACTCATTGCCGATGCAAAACCGGCCGATGTATTGATAATCGATGAAGCTGCGATGCTGCCCTATCCGATGCTGCAACGATTATGCAGTTTGTATCCTAAAGTGATCATGGCGACCACGACCGGCGGCTACGAGGGCACAGGGCAGGGGTTTTTACTGCGTTTTATCGCACGCCTGCCGAAACATCAATTGCGCCGATTTAAGTTGACCGACCCGGTGCGCTGGGCTGCCGGCGATTGCCTCGAGGCCTGGCTGGATAACACCCTGTTTCTAAAGCCAGCACCCGGCTTAGTCTCAGTTGATGTACCGGCCCGTATTTCGTTTGGCTGTCGTGAGGTTAGCCAGGCCTCCCTGGTACAGGACCTGGTGTTGCTTGAAAAAATTTATACGCTGATGGCTTCGGCACACTATCGTACTCGACCATCGGATTTGCGCATGCTAATGGAAAATCCGGGCCTGTCCATAATTCTGGCTGAGAGCAGTGGTGATCTGATAGCCGCGGTTTTACTGAACTGTGAAGGCGGGTTTCCCCCTGCTTTGTGTGAACAGGTGTATCTTGGAAAACGCAGGCCAAAGGGGCATTTACTGGCACAGATGATAACCGCACAGGCAGGCGATAAGACCTTCGCCAGCTATAGAGGAATGCGGGTGCAGCGTATAGCGGTGTTAGAAAATTGGCGTCGATGCGGTGTCGGCAGCGCTTTGATAGAGGCGGCGATTCGCCACAGCCGCGAACGCCATTTCGACTATATTGGCGCGAGTTTTGGGTTTGACTCAGAAAGCGCCGCCTTCTGGAAATGCTGCCAGTTTTCTCTCGTACATGTAGGCTTTGCAGCTGGCAAATCTAGCGGTAACCATTCGGTCGCGGTCCTGCGCAGCCTGAATAGTCAGGTGGATGACAATATTCTGCGACTGCAGGTACGCATCCAAAAACAGTTGCCGGTCTGGCTATGTCAGTTTTTACAGCACATGGATGCTGCCAGTGTCGTCGCCCTGCTGCGTTACTGTCGATTTAAATCATCTTTAACCAGTATGGAAATGGATGAAGTCGATGCGTTTATACTCGGCCATAAGGGCTTTGAGCTATGCTTTGCCAGTTTGCAGCCATTTGTCATGCAGTCGATTGCGATCGATTCAGAAAATTTCAAGATACATCCATGGCTTGTAGAGAAGGCCATGCAAAATCGGGACTGGAATCGGCTCAGCGACTGTCCAATGATGAAGGGGCGCAAGCAGAAGCAGCAAAAACTACGCGAATTGATCAAGGACCTGAGATTGAATTGTTCGAGAGAAGGCAACTGAAGCAGAGTGATTGCACCTGTGTTAGTTTAAGCATGAGACCAGGAACGTGAGGAAGCAACAATGTACCAGGACCTGATTGAATTCTGGTTTTCTGAGGAAGCCAGTAAACACTGGTTTAAATCAACCAAAACATTTGACCAGGCTTTGCTCGATACCTACGCGGGGACCTGGGTGGAAGCGAAGCAGGGAAAGTTGGATCACTGGCAGCAGTCTGCAGCCGGCAGTCTGGCACTTATTATTGTGCTGGATCAGTTGCCATTGAATATGTTTCGAGGTCAGGCAAAAAGCTTTTCCACCGAGGCGCAATCCAGAGAAGTGGCGCGTGCAGCAATAACTAAAGGTTTTGACCAGGAGTTAGCTGCAAATCAGGTTTCATTCCTGTATATGCCTTTTATGCACGGTGAAGATCTGGACGATCAGGCCCTGTCGGTCAAATTGTTTAATAAGCCCGGGCTGGAAAGTAATTATCGTTTTGCCAGACACCACTACAATATTGTTGAACGCTTTGGACGTTTTCCCCATCGCAATGAAATTCTTGGCCGTGAAAGCACCGATGCCGAGATTGAGTATCTCAATTCTAAGGAGGGCTTCCAGGGCTAAAATGTGATTTTTGCCAGTCCTGACCAGCTTGATCAAGATTTGCTCTGAGCAGGATCGCCAAAGTACCAGGAATAACTATGAATCTAAAAGATATCAAACAGGCTATTGCCAATTACATCTGGTCTTACAATGCCAGCGACCCGGAAGTGGAGCACTCGTACTGGCACCACTTTCTGCAGATTATCGCCCTGGTTGTACGTGACTGGATGGGTGGCATGTTGACCCTGCGATCGATGAGCCTGGTATACACAACCCTGCTTTCAATTGTTCCCCTGCTCGCGGTCAGTTTGTCAGTGCTGAAAGGCTTTGGCGTACATAACCAGCTAGAACCCGCCCTGATTACTTTGCTGGAGCCGCTTGGTGAGAAAAGCATTGAGTTAAGCGCGAAGCTAGTTGGTTTTGTCGATAACATGAAAATCGGCGTGCTGGGGACTCTTGGCCTGGCCTTATTATTATTTACCGTGGTTTCGCTGATACAGAAAATTGAGGCAGCGTTTAATGCCACCTGGCGTTTACATAGTAGTCGCAGCCTGATGCAGCGGTTCAGCAATTATCTGAGCGTGGTGCTGGTCGGTCCGGTACTTTTATTTACAGCCGCCGGCATCACCGCGTCACTGGGCAGTCATTCAATTCTTGTGGCAATCAACGAACTGCCCGTGATGAGCGACGCAGTCTGGATTGCGGGCAAGATATTACCGTACCTGCTGGTGATCGGGGCCTTTACCTTCATCTATATACTGGTACCAAATACCCGGGTTAAGCCGCTATCGGCGTTGTACGGTGCAGTTATTGCCGGCATTTTGTGGAAAGGTTCGGGCTATATGTTCACAGTCTTTATGAGTGGTTCGACCAAGTACACGGCGATCTATTCAGGCTTCGCGATTACCTTGATGTTTATGATCTGGTTGTTTCTGAGCTGGTTGATATTGTTAATTGGATCAAGCATCGCCTACTACCACCAGCACCCGGAGCGACTGCACTGGGGTGAGTTGAAAAGCCATTTGAGTGCGCGCATGCGTGAACAGGTAGTATTACAGCTAATGGTCAGTATAGGTCGTTATTATGACGGACGCTCGCAGCCGCCCACAACTATCGATAACCTGGCTACCTACCAGCAGGTACCGGTTGAGATGATTGGGCGCATGCTCGAAGCGCTCGAGCAGGATGGACTGATTCGACGTTCGAGTGATGAGCCACCCTGTTACCTGCCGGTACGCTCGATAAATCGTATTAGTCTAAACGAAATCTTACGCAGCTCGCGTGATGCCGAAAGTGCTGATCATGTCGATGTATTTATCTGTGATGCATCTGTATCCGAATTGTTAACCCGGGTTGATGAGCGATTCACATTCGTGCTGGGTGATCAAACCCTGGCTGATTTTCTGGAAAAGGAAAACGCATGAAAATAGTTTCATTTAACGTCAATAGTGTACGCATGCGCCTGCACCAGCTGGCACGGGTAATCGATAAGCATGCGCCCGAATTTATCGGACTGCAGGAAACCAAGGTGCAAGATCATGAGTTTCCGGTCGCCGATATACGGGCGCTCGGTTACGAGGTGATATTCATGGGGCAAAAGACGCATTATGGCGTTGCCCTGTTATCCAGATCTCCATGCCTTAGGGCCTGTTATGGCTTGCCGGATGATGCTGAAGACGCACAAAAACGTTTTATCGGCGGCGAGTTCAAAGTCGGTAACCGGGTGATGAGCATTTATAACGGTTATTTCCCGCAGGGGGAGAGCCGAGATCACCCGCTCAAGTTTCCGGCGAAGACCCAATTTTATCGGCAGTTAAACCGTTTTTTACAAGATTTTGATATGAACAACACGCCGCTGATCGTCATGGGGGACTATAACATCGCGCCGCAGGATATCGATATAGGTATTGGTGAGGAAAATGCCAGGCGCTGGCTTAGATCCGGCAAAACCAGCTTTCTACCAGAAGAGAGAGAGTGGTTCGAGGACCTGGTTGCGCTGGGGCTGTACGATGGTTTTCGACTCGCTCATGCACAGGTAGATGATGTGTTTAGCTGGTTTGACTACCGCAGTAAGGGTTTTGACCGTGAACCCAGGAGAGGCTTGCGTATCGATCATTTGCTCGTATCCGAGAACCTGCGATCATGCGTAATCGATGCGGGCGTCGATTACGATATCAGGGGCATGGAAAAACCATCTGACCATGCGCCCTGCTGGATAGAACTCGGCAAGGAATAAAATTAAGCCGGCGGGACCAGTTCTGGAAGCCGCTTAAAATACCCTGATAATAGAGGTTAATATGTTTTTCAAACCAGTTGAAATACCTGGCCGGGACCAGGCCCTGCGCGGCCGCGAAGAGAAGATAAAAATCGACCCAAATCACTATGTGCATGGCAGGAGTATGGTAGAACCTTTTCCAGCGAATATGCAGCGAATCATTTTAGGGCTCGGTTGTTTTTGGGGTGCGGAGCGCAAATTCTGGGATATCGAAGGTGTTTATGCGACTGCTGTTGGCTATGCGGGAGGCCATACCCCGAATCCCAGTTACGACGAGGTATGCTCGGGCATGACCGGCCACAATGAGGTCGTACTGGTGGTTTATGATCCGGAAGTAGTGAGTTTTCAGAATCTGCTTAAAGTGTTCTGGGAATCTCACAACCCCACTCAGGGCATGCGCCAGGGAAATGATCGAGGTACACAATATCGGTCAGGTATCTACTATACTGAAGAGACGCAGGGAGAGCAGGCGCGCCTGAGCTTGCAGAAATACCAGCAAAAACTGTCTGCCAACGGTTTAGATCGCATTACCACCGAAGTACAGCCGGCGGGTGAATTTTACTATGCCGAGGGCTACCACCAACAGTACCTGGGGAAAAATCCTGCGGGCTATTGTGGTTTGGGGGGCACGGGGGTGGAGTGCTCATAAATTAAAAATAGTAAGTGAATGAAATATAAGCAAATAGATGAAAAAAACTATATGACTATGATCACTTACCCAATCGCAGATATGCGATGAAGAAGACTGGAATAAGGTGATAAATGGAACCCCCAGTGGCAACGAAAGAGTATTTTACGACCCCGGGAACCAGAGCCGTCTGTTTCTACCGATCTAATACCGATGCTGGCTAGATTTTACAGTTTCAAGCTTATTGCCTGTCTAATCTTGCTATGGGCGACTCTGCTCGCCTTTGGGTTAGTGATTTACAGTTCGCAGGTGTATCGCAACCTCGCACTTGAAAACCAGGTTGAGTCGCTGCGGTCGATTATTGAGCTGGAGAGCCTGGAGGTGATCGAGTACTTGTACGACGAACAAAATCAGTTCGTATTTAACCTGCAAGAAGAAAGCGCTTTCCTGGAAGCGCTAGAAAATCCGGACAGCGGTCGCCTGAAATACCGGTTAGAACAAAGCTTTGATCGCTATATTGGCGATAATGAAAAACTCCGCTTAAGAGCCGTGATCGTGCATGATCTCGACGGTAAGGTTATCGCCGAGGTTGACGACGGAAGTCTGCAGCCCTATAGCACCTGTATACAGGCGCTCAGAAATATTAGTAGCGCCGCCTTCAAGGGAGAGAGGCCAAAACAGTCACTTTGTACGTTTGAAGACAATCTCTACGCCGAGGTGCTAATGGCGATCGGAAGCCGTCCTCAGGCTCATATTCATGTTATTGCTTACGTGGTAGAGGCCCTGAAGGACCTGGAACGAGAGACAGGCATGCCGTTACAGATAACCTCAGGCGATGAAAACCTGCTGTATCGCTCACCGGGCTGGACCGAGGCTGGACGAGAATACCAGTTGAGACCGCAATTCCAGATATTTGGAGACGATTCCGTCCTGGGAATCAATATCACCGGTTCGTCGAACCAGCGAGTATTCCTGCAACAGTTAGAGAGCACCGAAAACAACTTTCTGCTGGTAACTATCCTCGCAATTGGGGTGACTTTAATACTGGTAGTATTCCTGTTAAGACGAGTTTTCCGGCCCCTGAGTACATTGAGAAATTCGGTCGGCGCATTACTCACCGGTAAATACGCCACGATTAGTGAAAATAAACTGCCTGGCGAGCTACGGGACCTGGTGCAGGCTTACAATGAGATGATCGAAGGTCTCGAAATTGAAACTATAACGCGGCGTCAGGTCGAAGAAAAACTTCGCTCCGAAAAGGACTTTATTTCGACAACGCTTGATTCAATTACCAATCCTGTAATAGCGATCGACTCACAGGGATATATAAAACTGGCCAATCCCGGCGCTGAAAAACTGATCGGTGAAAAAGAAGCAAACCTGCTGGGTCAGTCAATACACCAGCTGTTAATCCTTTATTCGAATCGAGAGACAACGCATATTGTCGATATCAAGGAGTTACTGAGTCAGGATAAAGTACTCAACTCATTGTTTTTCTATGATCTTTCGAGGAATATTATCGAACTCGAATTTTCCGCTTCAACAATGATCGATCTGGAAGCCGAGGATGTCGGTCATGTCATCATATTGAAAGATGTATCTGAAGATCGCAAGCTTAGGCGTAAGCTCAGTTATGAAGGTAGCCACGATGCGCTAACCAATTTTCTCAATCGTACCGCTTTCGAGCAGAAATTCGAAAACCTGGTAATTGAAGATCACAACGAGGTTGCGTTGCATGTCCTGGCGCAGCTCGATATTGATCAGTTCAAGGTGGTTAACGAGACTTGCGGCAGTGCCGCGGGCGATTTGCTGTTAAAGCAGATCGGCTCGATCATAAAAAAACACGTACGAAAATCGGATATTTTATCGCGCCTGGGCGCCGATGAATTTGGTCTCATAATGCCATTTTATGATATGGACCGTGCTGTCCAGGTGATGCAGGAAATAATTATCGAAATCCAGCAAACTGGTTTCGAATGGCATGACAAGCAGTATCAGGTTACCGCGAGTATTGGCGCCATTGCATTTGGAAAAATGAATGATGAGTATCCTGATATCTTTTCCAAGGTGAACACTGCCTGTTTTCTGGCGAAACGAAATGGCGGTAACCAGTACCATTTTATCGATGAGAATGACGAAAAGGTAATCGCACAGCAAGAGTCGATGGACTGGGTTGCCGGTATTATGAAGGGATTCACCGAAGATCGATTTTGCCTTTTTGTGCAGCCGATTATTGCCATGGACGGGGATGATGAACGTCCTCATTACGAGGTTTTAATTCGTTATCGGAGCCCCGATGGGAGTATTGTTCCCCCCAACGACTTCCTGCCGTCGGCTGAGCGCTACAACCTCATAGAAAAGATTGATTGTTGGGTGGTAACAAAAGTCATTGAATGGCTTAAAAATAATGAAGAGGTAGCCGCTAATATCATGTTATCGAT
>Ga0164315_10002094_pt1 | contig 15212 bp, 7 predicted proteins | sample GuaBasSedimGuay6_FD_113737 | JGI IMG/M metagenome (GOLD analysis project Ga0164315, IMG submission 113737) | Subseafloor sediment microbial communities from Guaymas Basin, Gulf of California, Mexico - Guay6, Core 4569-2, 0-3 cm | ecosystem: Environmental > Aquatic > Marine > Hydrothermal vents >... | reverse complement strand
TTAGATACCCCAGCGGTATCTACTTTGTAAGTACTATTATATATTAGAGTATTTAGATCCCCGGTAAAGAGGTCATGCCTAGTATTAGAGTTAAAGCCTAGGAGCCTCCTATCCCACTCTGCATAAACAGCTTGCATAACTCGCAGGGGGGCTATAGCCCTTAGGTTAGTTTCAGTACCCTCCTCCATTTCTATCTGTGATGCGGGAGCCCAAACCCCTACAGCAGCCCAGGACGCCCCTCCAAGGTCGTATACTTTTAACTCAGGTACTACAGTATTCCAGTAAATAGCCCCCGATAGTAGGGCAGACCCCTCATTATCTAATGTAGGGTCTGCTGCGTAAGGGCCTAAGTACCTGGCATCGAATTCCTCATATATAGCATCTGTAGCATTTTTATTGATCAAAGATGCAGCAGCTGAGGCAGCTGCCTCGCTAGCGTCAGTATTAGCAGCAGAAGCAGAAGAGGCAGAAGCAGAAGCAGAAGAGGCAGAAGCAGAAGCAGAAGCAGAAGCAGCAGATGCATCTGCTGAGGCAGAGGAGGATACCTTCCCTATGCCTAGAGATAGTACCCAGTTGGTATCTGTGGCGGAGCCCGCTATCTCCTCTATAGTTAGGTCAAGGCTACCAGTACTAGCATTATATAGGGATATATACCCAAATACATAATTAGCGGGGTTGGATACTTGAGATACTAATACCGCACCCCCTACTTCGAAGAACTTGTCTGTACCCGTTGTAATACTGAGCGTATTACTTACTACTAAAGTACTTAGGTTTATAGAGTCAGCTGAATTAGCCCTGATTACGTCCCTAGAGTGTGCTACGACGTCCCTTAAGGCCCCGGGAAGCCCTGTATCCTCAATAGCATAGTTAGTGCCAGAAAAAGAGTCTTCTGTATATGTATTTCCGTTAAGTACTGCTGTCCACGCCATTATAGCCACTCATCTATTATTAAGGATTTTGAAAATAACCCATACTGTTGGGTAGAAAAAGGAGTTATCTTACTATTAGTACCATAGATAAATAGTCTATGGCGGTTTTCTAAATCCTGGGGGTCCAGGAGGCAGACAAAAGGAGTTTTTAGGGCGTATACTCTATCTAGTAAAGCAGCCTCTAGCAGCGCTTCCTCTTGTGTTAGGTACCTACAGGAAAAACTAAGCTGCTTATACCTCTTTTGTTCCTCAGTAAATACGGCCCCTCCGGGAAGTCTCTGTGGTTTTCTAGTCCCTTTATAGGCCATCTTCCACCCGGGGCTTATCCCATTAGAGGGTCTCCACGTTGGCCCTATTACTAATTTAGCTACTGAGAAATCTGTAGAGTTAGGGTCTGTAAAAGATATATGGCAGTACCTGGCGCCTATAGTAGTAGTGCTATATAAAAACGCCGGAGGATTAGCTATATCTTCTATTTCGCTTAGCCAGCCAGAATACTCACTGTAAGGAATATCCGTAAGACTAGCTATATCTGGCCAGACGTCTACTATACCGGAATCGTATAATATCTCTCCCGTAGGAACAGTGTCCGGTAAAGATAATAAGGTACTATTATCACTCAACCTAATACGCCAAGTACTGTCCTCACTAAGAGTATGGGAAGGAAGTGCAAAAGCGCTTAGCTGCCGCGTTCTTTGTAAGTCTAAAGCTATAGTACTAGTGTTGGCAGATGCAACAGCCTTTTTTGATAACTGTGTACTACTAACATAGTCTACAGAGTTAGACCACCCTGTACCTGTAACTATAGTGCTAGAATCCAGTAAAAGGTCATCATATATTATAAGTACTCGCCGATCAGATATAGCCATTAGGCCCCCTATATTAAGTACCTAGTATACCCTAGTAGATACAGTTTTACTTACCTGTTCAAAAGGTAAGTTACGTTACAGAAACCCTATTATAACATAATAGGGTTATTGGTCAATATAAATATAATAAAAACGCTCGCCCACTACCTTAGCCCCACACTTCTAAGGTCATGGAGTTGTTTTTTAAGTCTTCTGAGAAGCCTAATATCTTAAAAAACTTACCCTGGGATAGCTCTAACCGTGGGTAAGTTATATGAATAGTATCATTTAACTCTAAGGTGAAGGGGCTAATAGCCAACTTTACACTTAGCCTACTACGCTGTATTAGGTTGAGAGGGTCATTGTACAGAGCCCACCGCCTTCTAGCTTCTAAGGCGGCGTACTGCTCAGCACCTATAAGGGAATCTATACGTTTAGCCCCTATACTGCGGGGGTACCTATCAAGTAAACTCCAGTAGTTTCCGGGGAGGATAGGGTCTATCGGAACTACGGCGCTATCAGACTTGCGGATACCCAGCTCATTAATACCTGCTAAGGCCTCCCTGTACTGATTAGTCATAAAGGTATATACCTCGGACTGCGTCTCTGGTACCACAGCAGCAATAGTACTCTCTGTTAGTACCCTATAGTTTTTTGCGTAGCCTATCGAGTGTTCAAAGCTAGGCAGGTTTAGAGGTAGGCGCTCTAAAGATTCAATGTGCTCCTCAGTTAGACTTACTATAGAAAGAGGAACAGAAGGGCCTAGGGGGTTGGAGTATTTAGAGGGTTCTGTAGCGCCTTCGACCTGCTCTTCTAGCATTATACCGTCGAAGTTTACCGTACTAGCCGCCCCTCCCTCGCTGCTAATCCTTAATAGCAGTGCTGTGGCGGAGGAGCCTGACAAGTCTATAATACTAGAGTATCTGGCCCACCCCATGGTGCTGACTATACTGGGTGGAGAGACCCACGCACCTAAAGAATCCCTAGCTTGGACTCCTAGGGGGAAGGCTCCGCTGGCTTTTGCGTACCACGAGACTATCCATACTTTATTTCCTGGGATAGGTACGTTGTAGTCTGTATCGGAAATGCCGAGTGTAGAGGTTGCAGAAGCTCCTGAAGCGCTCAACTTGAGGGACTGACTACCAAAGTAGCTATCAGTAAGATCTAGCTCCACTGCTGCGGTGCCGCTTTCTAAAGTACTGGGCAGGACCTCTGCCTCAAAGCTAGAATACCCATAACTACATATATTGGTATTATTGGCGGGCTCAGTAAGAACTCCTATATCAAACAGGCCCGCCCTATTAAACCCCATATAGGTGCCATAGGACTTACTAAACTCATTAAGTACCGTGCGGACACTAGCGCCTGCAGGTATATACATCCCACAAGCACTCTCATCTATAATACTGTGCCCTTCAAAATACGGGTCCGCTAGGGCGGTAAACTTAGCGGAGTCTACCGTAGGTGGCGTGTCTAGCCGGGTAGCTAGTATGGACTCTATTATATCTCCGGCCCTATTATACCTAGTAGGGGCTACAGAACCTTGTATATCTGCGGTTATGGTAGCCCCCGCCACTGAGCCTATAAGTACCTGAAACTTACCTTCGGAAAGTAGTTTAGTATACTGATCTGGTAGAAGCTCATTACCATTAGAGTACACCTTAGTAACATCAGTTATGGCGCCGTCATGTACCTGGTAGATTAACTCGGCCACTGTAGCCCCTGCGGAGAGGCCTGCTATAAACCCTTCCGGCGCCGGGTACGTTAAAGACTCCTCCGTAAACTTACCTATAACATACCCGCTTTCTCCAGAATACGAGGCTCCCATGTATAGCTCCCCGGTTATATTAGTAAAGAGTGGGGCTGTGCCTGTTGAAGGGTCAGCCCCTAGGATTCCCTTATCCCACCATACCCCATTAATCGACCCCCAAGCTTCGCCAGTGTCGAGATCAATAGCCATCCCTAAAACTCCGGGGGTCCCCGCGTAGGCATAATAGCTTACAGAAGTGTAGGTTCCGTTATACATCCCGGTACCTCCCTCATCATAGCCCCCGTGAAACCCCCAACCCATCCCCGCGCTGCCAAAGGGGGCCTGTAGACTTGTAGGCTTTCCCTCGGTAAAGCCTATTGCAACGCCAGGATAAAGCCCATCTCCCGAGTACCCCTCGTTGCTGTGTACTACCTCTACTTCAAAGTAGTATTTCCCCGTAGAAACAGACGTTGTAGTATAGCAGGTATTCCACACAAACCATTGCCCAGTATTGGTAGCTGTAAGATCTCCGTTAGATAACACCATATTTGGACCTACGTCCGTAGGGTCAAACGTAGGGCTAGCCCCCGCCCCCAATACCTGCCCCACATACTTGGGTGAAACGTTAAGTACGTCTCCATAGCACACGGGGAGCGGATAGTTGTGCAGAGAAGTATTAAAAGTCTCTACCCCTGTACCGTCTATAGGGCCATATATATCGCTAGAAATTTCTGTATCTAAGGTAGCGTGTGAATCTCTAATTACGAGTACTACGTTTTTCGCGCTGTATTTTACGTCCTCTATGGTACCGTAAAATACAGTTTCTAGCGCAGCATACGTGCCACTTAGAGCGCCCTGTTTTACCTCTATACGGCGCCCTATAAGAAACCTGTTGTATAAGTAGTCTAAGCCGCCATCTACATTAGACAGCTCCACGGAGCCTACCCCTACGGAACCCATTGTACCTAGCTGCTCCCTACTAAAAATAGACCTCTCTAAGGAGCCAGCGTTGATAACCCGGGGCTCAAAAGCTGTGTTAGCTAATGAGTCTGTGGGGGTAGTTACGTAGTTAGCTGTAGAGTAGTATAGGGTTTCCTCTATATTAGTATCTGGGTCTAGAGACCCTACCTCTACTACGGATATTCGTGGCTCAGTGTTTTGGTCTAAAATACTCATACGGGGGCTACTCCTAGTAACCTGCTGGTGGTTTGTGTGGCGGACGCCTGGCTCTCAGATAGCTCATTACTATCTGCTAGTAGCTGCGCTATCTGTTCTTGTGCTACGATATTGGCCTCGGTTTGAGCGACTACTTGAGCCTTAAGCTCTCTTAGCTCATCTACCACGGGTTGTAGGTTGAAACCCCCCGACATTGTTACCGGTATGTTTCTTCCATCAGGCAGGGGTACTACAGCTTCTGGTCCTGCTTCTCCAGCAATAGATACCCCACTGGTTATGCCTCCCTCTGCAAAAGCTGCGGGGCTGCCAAGCTTAGCTAAGGCCTCTTGGAACGCCGCTCCTCCCATCCAGCCCAGTCCTTGGGATCCTCCTTGAAAAGCTGCTATATCAAAAGAGGGGGCGGGGGCCTCGGCTTGAGCCGCCGCGTCGAAAGCTAGCCCTTCAGAGGACCCGTTTATGGACGCCTGAACCCCCCCGAGCGAGAGGGCTCCCGTATCTACCTGGTTGGTCCAGTACTCTAACCCTTCAGGGTCTGAAGCTCTTCCTAATTCTTGCTGGTAGAGGTCTTCAATGCTAGTCTCTGTAGCGGTGGGAGGGGCTACAAAGTCCCCGAAGCCCCCTCCGGTACCCTCGTCATAAGCTCTTCCCTCGATGGAATTATTAATTGAAGCAGCGATCTGGTCTAGCGTACTTCCTTGGTTGATTAACTGGTCGGCCCAAAACGCCAAGCCCTCGGGGTCTGCCTCTCTACCAAGCTCCGTGCGGTAGAACTCCTCGATAGCAGCTACCCCACTACTATCTTCACCTCTAAGGGCTTCTAAAATGGCTAGCAACCCGTCAGCGTTTTCTTGCCTGGCTCGCTCCTCTAAGTCATACAGAGCCTCCATTGTTTCTAGGGTTTGCTTTGCTGTATCTAGGGCAACGGTGGCTGACAGCTCATCGGCTACACTATCTAATATTCCTCGGACTCTTTCGAACTCTGATACATAGTTACCGGCTCCTCCATAGTATTCCTTGCTTAGCTCTAAGTACCCAAGAGCAGAGGCCTCTACACGCTCCAGTAGATCTAATCGCTTCTCTGGGCCTGTTTCAGTCTTTAAGGCCTCAACAATACCGTCAAAGGAGTTCTTCGCAAGCTCTAACTTAGCTCCGGGGGCTAGGGGAGATAGCTCTCCTAGTAGTAGGTTAGCTACTGTGTCCCTTATACTAGAGAGTACGCTAGTGAAGTCTAGCAGCGTAGCGGCGGTTTCTGCTGCTATAGTACTTGCTAAACTCTCCTCGGCCTCTAGCATCTGGCCCAGGGCTGTTACTGTGCTCATTATAGTGGAGTCCAGCGCCCCCAGGGACTCTAAGGTTCCGGGGGAGATTAGATCCCCGGATAGATCTACTCCAGCACTCGCTGCAACTAGTACTCTAGAGTACTGATCCCATATAGTTCTGAAGCCTGTAAGGGCCTGCTTAGAGGTTATTGCTCCCGCTTCCATATCGGTAGCTAAAGTCTGTAGCTCGTTCCCTAGGATGGATACGCCGGATATACTTGTAAGGCTTAAGGACTGGGATATGGCTCTCTCTAATCCAGAAGCTACGTCTGACCCTAGGAGCCCTATACTGTTCTCTAGCGCTTGGGCCTCCGTTAGTAGTACGGAAGTGAACTCCGCCGCTAAAGACGCCCAAGCGCCCGTATCCTCAAAGCCTTGAAATAGGCCCTTCTGGAACGCTAAGTTAGCCTGTACCCCCGCAGTATTCATTACGCCGGGATCAAATATTGAGCCATCGAAGCCCAAGTGGCTGAAGGCATTAACTGCAGCGGCGGTTTCTTCTACCAAGCGAGCTAGTGTATCCCCTATTTCTTCTCCTGCCCTCTTGAAAGCTTCAATAGGTTGGAAGAGCTCTTTAATCATAGAATCTGATAAACTATTAAAATACTCTGATATTCTTTCCGCTGCGGCTTCGCTATCTAAACCTTGCAGAGACACGCTAGTACCTAAGTCGCTAGATAGGGTATCCTGGTCTGCGAAAGCTAGCGCTCCCATGTTTGCAGACAGAAGACTACCAGACTCGAACCCTGCCATCATGTTCTGCACTAATTCCTCTTGGAAGGCCCTTGAGGCACTACCAATATGGGCACCCGGATCTAGGGCGAGTAACAGGTCGAAGGTGGTATCTATAGTGCTCTTAAAAGCTTCTGAGAGGTCTTCTGACAGCTGGCCTCCTATCTTCTTAGCAAACTCTTCTATGTATACGTACTTGACCCCTCCTGTTGAGCTTTTTCGTACTGTAAGCCGCGTAATAACTATAGCGGTTAGGTCGTCAAAGTTGCCCTGGATATAGTCACTAGCCTTTTTGATGCTAGAAGCGGGTAGGTTAGAGGTTTGTGTGTTCAGATTCATCTGAAGTAGAACGTCTTCTATCGTTCTCTCTGCAGGACGGCGGGAGCTACCCTGTCCGGGGCCAATATCGGGGAGCTCAGTAAACTGCTCGGAGATTCCTCTATCAGTTAGCCCGCCGAAGGCGGACTTTGCCGACGAGCCTACTGACTTGAAGCTCTTACCTAGCTCTACTATAGAACCTTGTAAGGAATCCATAGAAGAGTATAAACGTGAGTCAATGTCCGCAAGGTCGGTTATTGACTCAATTAGTGCATTGGTTTCTAAATCCTCAGCTCCTGAAATCCCATTTTCTCCTAGTGTTTCCTTGTGCTTTTTAAGATAAGCATCTGCACCTGCGGAAGGATTGCCTGAACTACCTCCAGAGCTACCACCTGCCATACCCATTACCATTGCGGCAAACCCTGCTGCAATTGCAATACCTGGGATACCTGACTGGGATACAATCGAGGCTGAAGCACCTGCTAAACTTGTGGGCAAAATCCCTAAAGTAGTGGCTACCTGTACTGCAGCTGCTTTTATCATGGCCGCATTCTCAACTAGCATTGCGGCCATTCGAGCTACGTGGATACCTTGCTCTATATCCCCGAAGGCTTTAGCTTCAGAGGAGCCCTCCTCAAACATACTACCAAGAGCGGCAGCCTGATCAGCATACCCTAGAAGCTTCTGCTCCGAGTAGCCTTTATCGTCTTTATTCATCTCTCCAAGTAATTTAGAGTTAACTTTAGTTACTTTACCGAACTCATTAGCACCTTTAGCCATCTTGCTAAAAGTGTTCTCATCCATGCGCTTGAGAATCTTTTCCATCTTCTCAAAAGGAGATACGATCTTAGCTAGGGACTTCTCTAACCTGAGCTCTTTTGTCTTTTGGACATTCAAAGCCTTAGCTACTTCTACTTCCTGCGTTGCAAGAGCTAATTGGTTTTGTAGGCTCTGCTGTCTTTGGGCGTCTTTATTACTAAGTGCATCTCCTGCTAAGTACTTAGACTTTATAAGGTCTAACTGCTGCTCTATTACTAGAGACTCGCGCTTATACTCGTTAGAGATTGCGTCTATAGAAGCCTTCTCACGAGCTAGTTCTAAACTAGCCTCTTCTACCCCAAAATTAGCTTCAGGAGATATAACTTTAGCAAGATTAAGTGCTTGTTCTTCTAGAGCTATCTGAGAATCTAGGCGGGATTCTTCAAGTGCAGCTATTTGATTCAGCTGCTCTATTTCTATAGCAGCATTGTGTTGCTTTGACTGGCTGTGTTCTTCCTGGGCTAGTAACGCGGAGGCTATAGCATCGTGCGCATCCTTATTAGACCGTAAAAGTACTAACTGTCTCCCTAAGCTGGCCTCTTCCGCACGTATTATTTTTGCGCGCGCTTCGTGCCCAGAAGCAGTAGACCTTTCTTCCTGCAGAGCCTCTTTACCCGCTATTATTATCTCTTGCTTAAGTTTAAGGATCTTCTTAGTACGGGCCTCTTGCTCAACAGATAGAGAAAGAGTAAGCCTAGCTATGGCGCTCTCTTCTTTAGATACCTTCCCTAACTTAGTATCACGACGAAGGTCAATTAGTGCTTGAGCATTTTTTAGCTGCTCTTCACCGCTAGAGGCCTGGATTTCCTTTATTCTAAGGTTGGCAGCTCTGATTTCCTCGTTAGACTTAAGTATAGCCTCCGAGCCGGATAACATACCTGTAGTAGCATCGTTAATCTCTTTAGTTGAGGGCATAGGGGAGCCCCCGTCCTTAATTTCCTTCACCACATTATGTAAGCGCTCTATTGAGGAAGGGTCCATACCTATAAGGCGTAGATATGCATCACCTAGCTTATCTACCTGAGAGGCAAAGTGTTCTATTTCTTTAACAGAGGTTGATTCTACAAATGCGATGGGCTTTTTAGATACCTCACCAAAAGTCTCTAATTCACTACGGGCGCTTGCAGCTCTTGCATGCAAAGCTGATAGCTGTACTGCGAATACTTTATATTTATCACTATCACTAGAAGTTTCTGAAAGTTTAGTATTAAGTAGGCTAATGCCTCTCTCTGAGGAAGCTACTATATTACTTAAGTGGTTAAACTCTTTAATAGTGCCGCCGGTACTTAACTTCAGTTCATAAGCGTCTCTTGCGTCTAATTTAGTTAGAAAGTCATCAATGCCGGTTAAGCCATATACGTCTAGTACTTTATCTAGCTTAGTAGTATTCTTTAGGGAATTAAGGTAGTTCTGTGTAGCTGCAGCTAAATCTGTGACGGCCTTAGACTGCTCGCCTAACTTACCTGCAGCATTACTAGCCTCAAAAGAGGTGACAGATATAGTATCACCTAGTTTATCTTGTAATTTAATAGCTTCTTCATAGTCGCCCTTGGATAGCGCGTCTTTAATAGCCGTAATCTCTGCGGCTAGCTTAGTATTACCTAAGTCTTTTGCGAAACCTAAAGTCTTCTGCATGCCTTCTGCTATTTTCTTCATAGCAGCGTCTGCGCCTACACCATCTTTATCAAGACCCCTAAGTGCAAGAGTGACGTCGTCTACTCCATCTTTTAGGCTAGTAAGAACATTGGACATTAACTCTGCTTGGGCTAGTGGAGTTACGAAGCTAGTTTCCATCGCTAGCTGCATACGCTTAAAACCCTTTATTGGGGCCTCCATATCGGAAGTTAGGTTTTTAACTGCTTCAGACACTTCTTTAACACTAGAGGGGTCCCACATACCCGTTAGTTCACCTAATTTATCCCAGCCAGCGATCAAAGGGTCTAACCAGCCAAAGTAGTCTAGTACACTACTTAGCACCCCTTTAAGGGCGGTAAAGGCAGCTACAGCTATAGCTATCCACCCGACTAACTTGCCTAGCTTAGCTACGCCCTTACCTATAGTGTTAGTAGCTTTACCTAGCCAGAACATGGCTCCCGCCGCTTTTTGAGCAAGAGGTTGCGTACCCAGTAATTGGGCGTTAAGATTTCGTACTTCGTTAGCAGCTTTAGCTCCTGAGCTAGCCCCCAGCTGAAATGCAACTGACATACCAGAACCCGCACGTTTTGCAGCAGCTAAGGTATTACCTAAAGACTTTTCTACTTTAGGGGTTTCGAAATCTATATCACTTCCTAAGTTATAGGCAGCAGTGTACATGGCAGAGGAGAACTCCCCAATAGCCTTAGTAGACTTCTTAATTGAATTAACTTTAAACGACTCAGCAAAGGTCTTAAGCTCTGGAATCGCCATAGTAGTAAGACGTTGAACTAATAAGAATATAGCTGCAGAAGAGCCTGTTACGCTGCCTGCGAATGAGTTAATTATACCCGTACTGTTTATGAAGCTAGTAGCTACACCTAGGGCTTTGTCCTTTACGTCCGTAAGTGACGCAGCTAGTTGCGCGTAAGGGTTACCGGCTACTTCGCTAGACAAGTCTCCGTACAACTTAATGCCCTGTTCGGTAGCTTCATTAGCAAATGCTTGTCTACGCTCTGTCTCAGTCAGGTCTTTTGCTAACTTATCATGTGCTTCTGCGTACTTTCTAGTAGCAGTATCTAGACGTACGAATATCCCTAATTCATCTAGGATCTCAGGCTCCATCTTAGCGATGCCCTTAGTAAGACGTTCTACGGCGTCTGTTAAATCTCTACCTAATGCTTTTGAAGCACCACTAGCAATAGAGCTGATATCTTTTGCAAACTTCGCGCCGAACCCTGCTGATGCAACGGTGTTCGCTAAAGTTAACGACTTAGCTAAACTAAGTGCCCCATCTGAGCCCTCTTTAAGTGCTCTGGTTACTGCATTAAGAGACCTACCACTATTTGTAGCTAGCTCCTCTTGCGCCTCTATGACGGCCTTGAGATCTGCAGCTTCGCGTAAGGAATTAAAGGCAGCACCCATTGCCCAGATGTTTGCCGCGACAGTGGCGTATATGTGTACTAGTCCACCTAAACCCTGCGACTGTTTAGCAAAAGCCTTAGTACTGTTAGTAGTTGTGTTAGCAAAACCTTTGGCAGCCCTATCTGCTGCACTAATACTCTCAGAGTACTTTTTTGTAGACGCAGCAGCTTCTTTAGTAGATTTAGCAGTATTCCCGCTAACCCCTACAGTTATAGGCTGTTTATCAATTTTCTCAATTAAAGAGTGTAGTTTAGTGAGTCCGGTAGTGACCTCTTTTAGCCCCTTATCCGTTATCTCAATTACTACATTTCTTTTTTCGGTTTTAGCCACAATCAATTCCTTAAGGTATAAAAAAAGGTAGGACTACGCAATGTAATCCTACCTTATATAGTACTATCTAGACTTCTTCGGCTTTTTAGCCTTCTTAGTATTTAGACTCTTCATACGAATGCTGTCTAATACTTTGATTGTTCGGAGAGCAAGAAGCTTATCCGTTACTTCGAAGATATCTAGAATAGTATCTAAAGGGGAAAGGTCTTTCCCAAGGTAGGTGCCCGACATAGAGTCCCAATTATCCGAGAGATAAGAGAAAGCAGCTATGTAGGTTTGAAACGAGAGAGGGAGGTCTGAAAGCTCTACAGGAACTTCTGATTCTTTTACTTCTTTACCAAGTTGATCCATCAATTCGTAGTACCTAACTTTTGTCATGCCAGCCTCTATATTTCTATAGTAGCTGGTCATGTCCTCAAAGGCTTGATCTACTTGGTCTTGGTAAAATTTTGTAGGTTACCTACCATTTCCGCTACCCAAGTATCGAACTCGCCAGAATGCTTTAATAGCACCTGTGCATTATCCTGAGAGTACTCTAGAGCCTCTTCGGGATCAACAGTAGATAGGTCTACAGGGATAAGTTCGGACAAGTACTTATATTTAAGACCTGCCCAACCTTTTACAACAGCCTCAATATAAAGCTTAGTAAATAGATCAGAGTCCAGCTCTTCAATAGGCTGTCTAGTCTTCTTGTCGAACTTAGTAATAGTAGACTTGTTACGGATTTTAGATAAGGCATCTTTTCCCAGAAAGGCTAAAGTTACAATGAAACCTTCAGCACCCGGGTAATCGATTTGTACGGTTTTCTCTTCAACTAAAAGATCTTTAAGATCCATGAAATTCCTTTAATATTCAGGGGCCTATTCGGCCCCTTGCTTTTTCAGTTTATGATTATGGTTTTGCGTAGTAGCTAACTGTCATTTCGTCAGTAGTTGTAAGACCTGTACCAAGTGCAGTAGCATCGATACTAACAGAAATTACGTCCTCTGATTCAATTTGTGGGATTACAATGTGCGCTCTAGGCATCTCGAAAGATACATAAGGAACAGCAACTCCGCCCATATTCAGTTGGATGGCAAAGGAGTTAGTAACGTCAGGAGTAGCACTGTTAACGTCTGCAAGCATGTCTGATAATAGGGTAAGAGACTTATTAGTGTCTGTATCTAAGTAGCAAGCAAAGCTAGCAGAAATAGCGCGAGTACCAGTAAAGTGACCAATAGGCTTATTAACTTCACCCAACTCTTCAGGAGTTAAGAAAGTAGTACCGTTATCTACACTTACTGTAGCACTAGTAAGGCCCAGTAAGTAGGTGCCATCAGCAGGGCCACCAGACATAGTGATTGTGCTAAGCTTATTCTTCAAGAAGCCTGCAGAACTAGGTACGGCTAGGAAATCAGTACCGCCTGCAGTAGGATCAGGAGCTAAACCAGCAGCGACCACGTCGTAGAAAGAAGCTTGACCTGTCCAAGCAATCATACCAATACCATCAATACTAAAGTCGATTTCAGCTTGGTTTACAATAGCTTCAGTCATTCGGTAGATCGAGCTACCTGTATTAATGTATAAGTAGAACTTAGGTAATTCGTGAACATTTGAGTTCGCGAAGTCTACGTTCATTGCGCCCGGAGTGGCTTGTGCGCCGTTATTAGTAATGGCATCCCATAGTACTTTTTCAGCACAAGTATGGTTAGTTGCAGAAGCTGAACCGGCTATAGCTGTCTCTACAGTAATAGTGGTAAAGTCTGCCATAGACGCAGCTACGAATAAGTAGTCCGCCCCAGAAATATCATCAGTAATAGCTACAGTAGATGCTGCACCAGCGTTACCACTAATTACTCGAAGCTTTCCACCGTGTAGGTCAATATAAGCATTCATACCTGCAGCGGTTATAGAGGCATTAACTGCTGTAATTACTTCAGCAATCGTCATATTACCCGTAGCTGGGGTAGTAATGGAAACTAGTGTTGCACCTGCAGTATCGATATCTAGTAGGAAGTCGTAAGCAGTAGCAGCAGTTAAGCCAGTAGTATCTCCATAACCGATAGTAACATCAAAAGTGATATCTTGGTATCCTGGCGTCTCAGCCGCTGATTCGATGTAAGGACGAACATATGTAGAGAAACTGAAGTCTACAGGGTCAAGAGCGGTGTTAAAGACCTTCTGACCGCGATTTGGGGCGGCACCCGCCTCATTGAGGGTAACTTCTTGCGTAGAAGTTGATTGGGAAAAGCTAAAGCCGTCTAAGACTTTGATTTCCCACGTATTAAGTGGTGTCCAGCCAGTGTTAACAGTAGACAGGTAGACTTTAGCGTCGCGTGCTAGGTTAAGAGCCATTTATAGGAATCCTCTGTATTATAGTACTTGGTATTGTACTTCTATTGATAGCTCACCGACACCTATTGGGGCTAATAGCCCCTCATCAGTCACTATAGAAGTGATGTGTAAATCTTGTGTTGTGGATTCAGTACCACCAGCCGAGCTATAAGGGATTTCCCTATTAGCATCTAGCAACTTTTCTATATCTTCTAGTAACGCTTCTAGCTTCTCCGCTGGATCGTTACCGTCTTGGATATATATTCTAATAGTTATGTTAAGGAAGCCCCACTTAAATGCTGCAGGTAGGTACTCTCGGGTTTCAGGGCCGGTAACTACCGATATAAAGGGAAAATCAACTACTTCATCCCAAAACTTTAACTTTGCCTCTGCCCCATTATATATATCTGTAGTATAAGGGGCTACACCGATAAGGTTAGTATTTAATATAGTTACTAAGGACTTTGCTATAGAGGATCGTACGCTCATATTATCACTGACCTAAATTTCTCGGATACTACGCCAGTAGCTATTTCCCTTATGGACTTCGCTATTAATGGTCTAGGATCATAGCCTTTGTGGCCTTGTACAAAGCCGGGTTCAAATGTCTGGTATGGGTACTTCATGTACGTATAGTACATAGTTAATGCCCCGGACCTACCTTGAGTTATATAACTAACCTCAGTACTATCAGCAAAGCGGCCCGTTTTATATTCTAGGAAAGGTCTGTGCATGTTATCTTCTACACGCTTAGGCAGTGCTTCGTTTATTAAGTCAGTTAACGCCAGTAAGTTGGTAGTACCTCTGTGGCCTGCAATACGTAACTTTTTAAGCTTACCTTGCGCCTTAGTGCGTTTTACTTTCTTACTTTCTAAGGCTTCTGCTTTTCCTTTACTGCTATGCTCTGTTTTATACTCTACCTTATTTCCCCATAGGGCAGCGTGTATAATCTCATCCATTTGAGTAGAGAGGCTTTGTTTTCCAGTAAGTAACGATATTTCCTTACTTATCTCTTTTATAGCCTTTCGGTCTACAGCACGTAACTTACTATTTATATTAGCGTTTATAGGGACTATATAAGAACAAGCAAAGTGGCCTTTTATAGTTGCCATAGAAGAAGACTGATCGTACTCTAACGAGTAAGCCCCCGAGTTCTTATACTCGTTCTCTAGTTTCTTTACACTACTAGATATACTTGTTAGTAACTTACCTCCTCCAGAGAATTTAGACAACTTAGCTTGGGCCGTTTTTAGGTACCTAAGCCCAGGAGTGCTTGCCTCGCCTTCTTGTAAGCCCCTACCTAACTGAAAGCTTCTATCCCCGTTCTTAGAGAGTAGAACACTTTCTAGCTTTAACTTATTAGCTACATATTTATTGGCTGGATTAAGTAGTTTAGTTATACCCTGTTGACTTTTTGCTATAAGTACAAAGTCAGCCGATCCAGCTTCATGGTATACAAAAGGCCTAGCTACTCTAGCCCGCTTACCTTCTAGGCTAAGTTCTTTATCTAGTGCGGCTCTATTACGTACAACTAAAGTAGTACTATTAAAATACTCTAAAAATGCAGCTGCTACAGCAATATCTAGGTGAGCAGTCTCTTTAGTAAGCATTTGAGCGC
>Ga0164315_10002092_pt1 | contig 15215 bp, 11 predicted proteins | sample GuaBasSedimGuay6_FD_113737 | JGI IMG/M metagenome (GOLD analysis project Ga0164315, IMG submission 113737) | Subseafloor sediment microbial communities from Guaymas Basin, Gulf of California, Mexico - Guay6, Core 4569-2, 0-3 cm | ecosystem: Environmental > Aquatic > Marine > Hydrothermal vents... | reverse complement strand
AGCAAATACAATGGCAACAACGACACAGCAGGCTTTAACTACCGCGACGGGGTCTGTTAAAGTTTTTCTTCTGGCCCATCCAGTGGGAGTAGCGATTGTTGGTGGGGCTATCGTCGGTGCGGGGACTTACTATCTGATGAAGAAGTTCTTAAACAAAAAAGAAGAAGAACCTGCCACCGCTTAAGGTCAATTTTAACAATCTGAATTGGAATGGGCCGAAGTTAAGCATTTTCTAAAACATTAGGCTGATTCTCGAAGGTTCTTCAATTAGGCCCATTCTGAGTCAGACTATTTAACTCGGAATCGGAATAGGCAGATGTTCAATTCTGCCTATTCTGAGTCAGACTATTTCACTGTTGAATTGGAATAGGCAGAAGTTAATACTTTTCTAATTAGGCTGATTCGCGAAGGTTCTTCAATTAGGCCCCTTCTGAGTCAGACTCTTTAAACATTCGAGAAAGGAATATGGAAACAGAATCAAGTCAGACAGATGAAACCCCAGCCACGCCCATGGAAGAAAACCTTCAACAACGGGTTGAGAGAGCGGATGAAGCCCATGAGATGGTAAAACAATACACCTTGGGTTCTATCGCAATAGCAGCAGTGCCATTCCCATTAGTGGATCTGGCAGCCGTAACCGGACTTCAAGTCAAAATGGTACATAGCATTGCTAATCACTATGAAGTGCCCTTTTCTCAGACTATGGTGAAATCAATGATAGCCGCTCTAACGGGTGGTGCGTTAAGTGCTACAACGGCTACATCCATTACGAGTTTGGTAAAAGTGGTACCGTTTTTTGGACAAATTGCAGGCTTTCTTGGTGGGGCTGTCATGTTCGGAGCAACTTCTTATGCCATTGGTAAGGTATTCATTGAACATTTTGAATCCGGTGGTACTTTCCTTGATTTTGATCCTGAAAACATGAAGGCACATTTTCAACAACTGTTTGAAGAAGGACAACAGTTTGCCACACAAGCCAGCAAATAAAGGGATATCTCATTCCCCGCTAACTAGCGGGGATTCAAAAGTGACGACATTAACTAACCCCCCATGGGATGGAAAATCAGCACCATTCACCCGTCTTGAAGAGCCGCTCGCTCATTACCTCAATCTTTGCCTAGAAATCACTTGCAACGATCAATGATCACTCTAACTTCTCTCATTTCGACTTATGTATAACGATGAGGGGACTACCCTCAATGCCACCTTCGCCTTCGCCTGGGCGAACACGCAGGTTCGCCCCTACAACCACTAAATAACTGTTGTTTTGTAGGGCAAACCTGCGTGTCTGCCCCTGCGTGTCTGCCCCCTGCGTGTCTGCCCCCCTGCCTGTCTGCCCGATACTTAATTAATGGCATTGGGACTACCCTGGGGCACTCTCAAAAATCCCTTTTCTGCTTAATCAAAGGCAACAAAGCATTGCCTATACCAGCAATGGCACTGATATTGTAGAACATCATGGCATTGAGAATACCAAAATGTAGAAAAAATATGCCACCCATACAAAGCACACCAGGTACAAGTGTTGTTGCTAAACCGGTTTTTTGATTGGTATCAAAATCTTGAGCAAGTTCAAAGAAATGGTCAAGTTTCGCGATAGTTTGATCCATCAAAATAACCTGGGCGCTGTCAGTAGCCACTGTCGAAGCACCACGCAAGGAAATCGACACATTAGCTTTTTTGAGAGCAATGGAATCGTTGATCCCATCTCCTACAAAACAGACTGATTGACCTTGTTGTTGCAGTTGCTCAATTTTGTTCGCCTTATCTTGTGGCAAAGTATTGGCAAAATAGTGGTCAATACCCAGTTCTTCGGCTAACTGTTTCGTAGGCTGTTCATGATCTCCAGAAATAATATATAGAGATAACTTGCGTTGCCGTAACTGACGAATAATGTGTTTGGCTTCAGGCCGAATCGTCGGCTGCAATTCAAGCATCCCGCCTAATTGCTGATCAATAGCGACATAAACCGTTGAGTAGCCCTGTTTATGGCTAGACTCTTGTAGCATACTTATATCAGCCGGTATGATAATGCCTTCCATCTCCATAAAACGGATACTGCCCACTCGAATGAGTTGACCCGTTATTTTAACTTTGATTCCGTACCCGATTTCATATTGACTGTCATCAATCTCTGGCAAATTTAAAGTACGCTCGCTGGCAGCCTGAAGAATGGCTTTCGCAATCGGATGACTTTGTTTGTATTCAGCCGCCGCCGCATAAGTCAACAAGTCATTTTCTTTAACCCCATTGCACGTATAAATCTTACCCAGATGGGGTTGTTCCAATGTCAGTGTGCCTGTTTTGTCAAAAACGACTGTGTCCACCTGATTGAGCAATTCCAAAGATCGTCCATCTTTGATGAGAATACCACCCTTAGAGGCTAAATTAAGAAAGTTCAACATGCCAATAGGGTTTATAACCTTTATGACTTCGGCAAAATTGGAACTGAAAACAGCTACTGAACTATAACGTCCTAAAGTCAATAAGGCTAAAGTGCCGGCAGCCAACGTTGGCAAAACCGTTTTTTCAGCCACTTTCTCGCCTCGTGTTTGGAGGGATAATTCAAAGTGAGAGGTGTGATTTATGATTTCACCAATTTGGGCGGCAATCGTTTCAGTGCCCGTTTTTTCAACTTGAATATAAATTCGACCTGTCAAGACAATGGAAGCGGCAAGCACTTTTTCCGCAACGCCTTTTTCGTAAGGTTGGGCTTCACCTGTAAGCGCATGTTGATCTATAGTAGCCATCCCTTCAGTAATAATGCCATCTACCGCTATGATTTCCCCAGCATTGGCCACAATAATATCACCTACACACAATTCATGGAGTGGGATTTCGAGTTCAGTCCCCTCTTTGAGCAACCAAACAGAACGGGGTTGTTCAGCAAACACATTAATCAGCGTTTTTTGGGTAGTATTCCTCGTTTTACTCAAAAGCTTTGCGGCTGAGTAATAAACAAAGGTTGCGAAAGCAGTCACGAAGTAATAGCCGGAAACCAGTCCACCAATAATGCCTATGGAATCAATGACTGCCACTTTTAATTTGCGTTCTTTTACAATGCCCCTATAAACATCCCTGAAAATGGGCAAACTAACACACAGGCTAACCGGCACACTAAGGAGACTGAGGGGAGGGAAAACCAAGGAACCAGCCGTAGCAAGGCCTAGCCCAACTGACGAAATGGAAAGATAGAAGTTAGTCTCTTGGTCAAATTCACGGATTTCACGATTATCTGTGGTAGAAGATGAGATATCAACCATTTGTTGCTGACGCAAATCCGTAGACAACGCTTTGGTTTTATCAGACTTGACTTTTTCAAGCGTCGTATCAGGGTTTGAGGGAGAAGCAGTCTCTTTCTTCTCTGTCAACTTTTTGTATGCATTAATGCCAACAGACACCACACCAACACTACCTAAAAATACAGCACCAACACGGAATACAAATAACAATCCAAGTTGTAACATAATTTTTATCTCCTTTTTCAGATTTTGGAGGGTGACAATTTTTAAGAGGTTTTGGGAATGGAGTGAAATCGATTTCCAAATACATTCAGCCCCATTAAAGGTTGAAAATTTGTAGGTGAATAAAGCAAAGCCTATCCACTTGAATTTGTAACATATTGTTATATCCTCCTCGTTGTGAATTAGGATAGCGCCGAAAACACCAAGCAATTTCTAGTTTTTAACATCAGTAAAAACAAAAACGGGCTTTTCCCCGTGACTGTTCAATTTTAGGTAATGCTGCAATGTGGGTGATGAAAGTTATAGATTAGATAGAACGCTGATTTGACTGATAATCATGATTATAGCGTTTCCCGATTGAATGAAGTACAAATTTGATTGTCGTTGCAAATTTATTTTGCGATGCCCCTCTTGGAATGCCTGTTATTTTGCGAGGGCCCTCTTGGAATGCCTGTTATTTTGCGTCGGTGCAGATTGATTGATAATGTTTTTTGCCCCAGTTTTTGCAGGCAAAAACTTTTGCGTAAAACCAATAGTGATCAGAACACTTTTTGCCGACAACAAATCCAATAATTTTTGTATGGTTAAAATTCACAGAAATTTCGTGGGTTTAGCATCAGTTTTTGTTGGTAAAAAATTTTAAATCAGCCAAAAAGTTGATTTTTTGAAAAAATAGGATTTCTTTGACGCTTTAAAAAATATTAAATAACAATAGGTTAGCAATTTACGGCAAAAAGTGTTTCGATCACTATTGCCCTAAAACCCAATAGAGATTGGAACACTTTTTGCGAAGGGAATTTTCCTCCAACTGTGTCCCCCATTTTTTGGGGACTTGAGTGTCGTTCTAAAATTTAGCAATCGCCCGCTATGGCATTTGGAACCAAAATCGCCCGCTTTGCTTTTTGAAAAAACCTTTAACCATAACAATAGGTTCAATATTTAAGCCATATCTATTCCGATCTCTATTGCGCATCGTTAGAAGTTTAAGATATGCTGCGCGAAAAAAATCGATGATGAATGATGAATGATTTTAAGACTTATGATTTTGAATCTCGAACACTCTATTTCACATTTCACATTTCACGCTCAAGTTTCGCGAAGCGAAACTTCTTAAGTGAGCCTTCGGTGCGCGAAGCTAAATACAGTTTTGCGCGCAAAACTGTATTTCACGCTAATGTACAGCGAAGCGAAACATTAGCGTGAAATGTGAAAAGTTAGTATTTTGAGGCTTTTATCGCTGATTTTTGCTAATTGCTAAAATCCGCTAAAATCGTTTTGTTCGCCCCCGGGCAGAGAAGTTGACTAAGTCTTTGTTTTTTATCAGTTTGAACTTTTCAACAACAATTTATTTTAAATCGTCCAAAATGGGCTATTTTGATAAACTTATCTTATTGTTTTGAGGCCTTTTGATCAAAAATTGAATCAAACGGTATTCATTAACAATTATCGTTTCTCACTGGGCAAAATAAATAGGGGGTATCCAGCCTCGGAGAACCGTTGATTAACTTATTGATTATTAAGGATATTTTGTTTTGGGTTTCAAGGCGAAATTTTAACCTGTTTTTTACTTGTCAAATTGAAGGCAAGCATTAGGGCATGGGCCCTGTGTGCTCATCTCAAAATCAATTTTGAACGCCATATCTAATATTTAAATTTAATCCAAATCATGTAAGGCAATGCGGATAAGGAATAATTAATAATTAATAATTAGCCCCTTTGCGCCTTTTGCGCCTTTTGCGCCTTTTGCGTTAAAAAAAATCAATGTGAACTATTGAATTAAGAAAATAAACGCGAAAGACTGTGTTTTATCTGTTTAAATCAATAGAACGCAGATTATGGCCTGATTAAAAAATCAGCGTTTAGCGTAGCCCACCTTCGGTTCACGCGCTACGTTGCGCGGAGCTGTACTTCGCTGCGTGGCGTCATGACAATCAGTTAAATCTGTGTTCTATCTCAATAGAGATCGGAACACTTTTTGCGATGCGAATTTTCCTCCAACTGTGTCCCCCATTTTTTGGGGACTTGAGTGTCGTTCTAAAATTTAGCAATCGCCCGCTATGGCATTTGGAACCAAAATCGCCCGCTGGGCATTTTTGAAAAAACCTTTAAATAACAATAGGTTCAATATTTAGGCAATATCTATTCTGATCTCTATTGCCCTAAAACCTATAAAATTCTGAACTCATTTAGCTACGCTAAAACTCGTTTTTGAAAAATTGAACAGTCACGGGGAAAAGCCCGTTTTGGGTTTGACTGATATTATATATCGTTATAGGTAAAAATCGCTGGGTTTTGGGAATTTTTTTTGGGTTCTGTTGACCCAACTGATTGCTTTTGCTATTGGCTTCGGCATCCATGTCTTAGCCAGAATACTTAAAATTTCAACTTTCTTTCACTCACTCCTAACAACAATGTAATTGGAGGTATTTATGTCAACTGAAACAGCCCTTGCTAACACAGCCCCAAGTGGGGCACATTCGGCTTTAGGACTTGGCTCTCTTAAAGCTTTTCTGCTGGCCCATCCGGTAGGTGTCGCCATAGTGGGTGGCACATTAGTCGGTGTTGGGACTTACTACCTGATGAATAAGTTATTAAATAAAAAAGAGGAAACCGCTACGGCTTGATGTGATGGAATTGACTGACATGCGGTAGTTGGGGGGTATCGCTACGATACCCTTTTTTTGATTTTGAAATCTCATATCTAGGTGGCGCATTTCTAAAAAAAGGGTCATTATCAATCTTGGCGATCCGCAAAATAACAGGCATTCCAAGCGGCCGCAAAATAACAGGCATTCCAAGCGGCCGCAAAATAACAGGCATTCCAAGCGGGCCTTCAAAATTTATCGATATGACCCTTTTTTTAGGAATGCGCCCGATTTTCGTTCCAAATTTATTTTGCGATGCGATGCTAAGGCAAGATGGTGGGCAAGTTCGTTTCGACGCTGGGCGTCGAAACGAATTTACCCACCCTACATTTAATATAACTTTACGAAATGTGGGAGCAAGATGGTGGGCAAGTTCGTTTCGACGCTGGGCGTCGAAACGAACTTACCCACCCTACATTTAATTTAATATAACTTTACGAAATGTGGGAGCAAGGTTATCAACATTGAGGCTTCTCTGCCGTCCATAAATAGGACAGTGCATAGAGACTACAAATCGTATTATAATAAGAATACGAAAAAGAGGGTAGAGGAACACTTCAAAGAAGATATTGAATTGTTTGGTTATACGTTTGATAGCTACTCTCCGGAGGGGCTACAAATCAAATAACAGATAGGCTTATTTATGCAAGCAAAAGAAATCACAGATGTGCTTAGAACAGATTTGTACGAATTGTTAAGAGACAGCCAAATTGATTCATCCAAGCTAAGCCATTTTCAAAAAATTTTATTGATAGCTGATGGTACCTTAACAAACTTATTAGAAGTTTTTTTAAATGAACCGATTGGTGTTGTTAAATTGTCTGAGGAAATTGTCTCAATCACAGCAGATATTCTGCCCTTAGAAATCAAAGCAGGTACTGAAGTCTTGGAAAGAAAAATATTGCTTTACGGCAAAACGAGCCAGCGTAATTGGCTTTACGCTGACTCCATTATTGTTCTTGAGCGAGTGGAGGAAAAGTTTAGAGAAAAACTCATTAAATCTCATATGCCCATTGGGAAACTTTGGGTAGAACATAAAACAGAAACGTTTAAAGAAATCGTCACTTATGCCCGGGAACCCGCCTTCGATTTGTCCGATTATTTTGATCTTAAAAGAGAAGACAAACTGCTCTCCCGTACTTATCGCGTTTTTTCTAATCATCAGCCCGTCATGATGATCACGGAAAAATTTCCAGAAAACTCTTTTTAGACTAGCCGGTGTTAATAAGGAAATAGAAAAATGAAGTTCATCAGTCAATTTTCCAACACAACCAGTTCGCCGTCAAACGTGCTGCCGGATGGTGAACATCAATGTGCTTATCAGGATATGCCAAGCCTATTTGGCAAAATTCAAAACCTTATGACAAAAAGAAATATAAGTACTCAAGATTGTTTGGCTTTTGAATGTCTTGCACAAATACAATTTGTAACTAAAAGAGGGCAGCAAAATAAATTTTTGGTAGTCCCTACAAACCAATGGAGGTGTTCAAACCGTGTAAATTGGGAATTGTCCATTAAGAATTGGGGATGATTAAAAATCAAGGCCCAACAGTCATTAACAAGCTTTTGAGGCCCGATTCAAATCCCCAACATTGACCTAAAACCTCAAAAAGTGTATTTAGCGTAGCTGTACTTTTGCGTGAAATGTGAAAAGCGGGGTTCCCATCACACAAGTCATTGATTTTTAAGACCGCCACGGGTTTGTAGGGACTACCCGCATTTATCCCCTTCAATAGGATTTGCACTGAGGGGCAAAAGCGCTTCTGTAGACAGTATACCTTAAAACTACTCACTCCCAATATCCACTGTTCATGGCTAACGGTTCAAGGCCGTGGGGCAGACGCAACGCAAAAATAGTCTAACATTTTTCACAACCAAGGATTGCTTTTCAGTTATCAGTTATCAAAAACTGTTTTCAACAATACAGATTAAATCAGCGCAAGCAAAGGTTAGTAAAGCTAAATCGGTCATAATCAATCAAATCAGCGTTTTATCTCTTTTTGATTATAATAGAACGCTGATTGTCATGATTGAACTGACGCTTTGCCCCAGTTTTTGCGCGCAAAAACTTTATTTAGCTTCGCTGATCTTCGATTCACGCGAAACTTTCGCGTGAAATCGTGAACCTTCGGTGTGCGAAGCTAAACACTGATTAAATATTATTGTAGTAAGAATATGCGCCCAATTCAATTGACTTTAGAAGGCTTTACCAGTTTTAGAATGTGTCAAACGCTTGATTTTTCTTCTCTTGATTTGTTTGCGATTACGGGGGCTACGGGGGCGGGTAAATCGTCTTTGTTGGATGCCATGACTTTTGCGCTTTATGGCAAGGTGGCGCGTTTGGGTAAAGACAGTGGTACTTCGTTAGTCAGTCAAGGGGCGATGGCTTTAAAAGTCGAATTTCAATTTGCTGTCCGACAAATGCTTTATCGGGTAACGCGGAGTTGGCAATCTGGCCCTAAAAAAGCTAAGACGCTTTTTTTATTAGAGCGATTTCATGAGGGTAAATGGGTGAAATGTGCTCGTACTGAAAAAATCGAGCAGATTCTTAGGATGGATTTTAATGCGTTTATTCGGGTTGTTTTGCTGCCTCAAGGGCAGTTTGATGAGTTTCTTAAACGCGATCCTAAAAAACGTCGGGAATTGTTGCGCCAATTGGCGGGTTTGGATATCTTTGAGCGGATGCGTCAAGAAGCCTTTCAACGGGCTAAGCAATATAACACTGAGCGTCAGGCGATAGAACGTTTGTTGAAGACGATTGAGGTGCCTACGTCTAAGGAAGTGCTTGAAAAACAAGCCCAATTAGTCAAATTGGGACAACGGTTGTCTGGATTGGATAAGCAGGCGATTTTGGCTCAGAAACAATTGGATGATGAGGAAAGGCTGTTAGCTTTGATTAAGCGTTTATCTGAATTGCAGGGGCAATTCGCGCTGCTTGATGATAAAAGGGAGGCGATAGCGCAATTGGATAAACAGTTGCGGCAAGCGCAACAAGCGGATCGATTGGCGGGGGAATGGGCTAAAGTGGAAGAGGCTAGGCGGCAAGATGAAACGGCATTGGAAGCAGCCCCGTTTGCTGAGGAGAATGTTGAGGAGGCTTTAGCGGTTTTACAAGATAAAAGAGCGACGTTGATGGATTATGTGGGGCAGCAGTTGAAGGTGGCGGATGTGAGAACCCAAGCGGTTTATGATTGGGTGATTGCGGCCGATCTGCGTTTGGTTGAGACTACCCCGGATGAAATGCGCTTAGCACAGTTGAAGCAGATTGCAGCGCCGTTGATTCATTGGCAAGAAAAAACGTTGTTCGTGCTGGCGGCGCGTGAAAAGTGGCAAGAGGCGAGTGATCTTTTAGAGGGGATTTTGGCAGATCATGATGCTGCGGTTTTGGCTGTGGATAAGGCGTTGGCTGATTTGCAAGCTGCACGGGCTTTTAATGAAACGCTTCAACAACAAAATCATGCAGCGGCTTTAAGGGCTTTATTGCATACAGGTGATAATTGTCTGGTTTGTGGGGGCCTGTATCCTGAAGCGCATAAATTACCTTCGTTGCCTGAATTGGCTTTTATGGAGATTGAACCTTTACAAACGAGTTACCGTGAGGCCGAAGAGGCCCTTCAAATCGCTTTGACGGCTAAAACGAAGGCGGAAACGACGCTGGAAAATCTGCAAGATTTACCCTATCAAGAAGCTGATTTGGCGGATTTACACGAACAGATCACTGAGGTGTTGGCAACGGATGAGTGGGAAGCGGCAGATTTAGAACTGGAATATGAGGCCTTACAAGAGCGGGCTGACTCATTCCAAGAGGCTTTGCAAGAGAAGGAACAGGCTGATAATGCGCTTGAGAAAGCGGAAATGGCTCTGCGGTTTGCGAGGGAAGCGTTTGAAGAAACACGGGAGCAATATGAAGACAGTGCAGCAGAGCAGGAACGTCAACAGCTTCAACTTCAAGAGGCCGAAATGGCACTTGATCGAGAAACCGATGGTTTGTCTTATGAGCATTTGTCTGAAACGCTTGAACAGTATGAAGAGGATTTAGCGAGGCGTATCAATCAAGCGAATCGGGCCTATCAAATAGCCCATGATGATCTGATTGAGGCGGAAACGGCGAATAAGCAAGCGATGCGAGAGGTTGAATCGGCCTTAGATGAAAAAGAACAACGCGAAGAGACTTGGCAATCGACTTTGCAGGCTTTGGGGTTGACTGAAGATAACGTTTTGAATTATAAGGCTTTACCGGAAGAACAAGCGGCTTGGGAAAGCGAGATGCGTGATTATCAAGATGCACACATTGTGTTAGAGACTGAGATGAAAAGCCTAAGGGGTTTTTGTGGCGATCAAACAACGGATGAAGCGCAAATTGAGCAACGTCGAGAAGCGAAGGCGATAGCGGTTAAAGCACTTCAAGCAGCGTATCAGCAGAAAATGGATTTATCTTCATGGCTTCTGTTAGCGAAGGAGAAGCAAGCGCAAGCTAAAAATCAAAAAGAAGAGACGATAACGCTGGATGAACAAGCGCAAATTTATCATATTTTGGCGCAGAAACTGCAATCTGATGAATTTCAATCCTATTTATTGGAACAGTTTGAAAGGGAATTAGTGGCGCGTGCTACGGTATTACTGCATGATTTAACGGATGCGCGTTATGCGCTTGAGATTCAAGAGGGGGATTATTGGGTAACCGATCATTGGAATGGGAGTGAAAGCCGACGTGTGCGTACTCTTTCTGGTGGCGAAACTTTCGCCGCTTCTCTTGCGATGGCGTTAGCCTTGTCGGAAAAATTGGCGAAGGGTACCGAATTGGGGAGTTTATTTTTAGATGAAGGTTTTGGTACGCTTGATATGGAAACATTAGACAGTGTGACGTTGATGCTGGAATCGCTACGACAACAAGATCGGTTGATTGGTATTATTACCCATATTCCGGCTTTAGCGGAACGGCTACCGGCACAAGTTAAGGTGTCTAAGTCGCCTGAAGGTTCTAGGTTGGTGATCGAACGTTGATAATGGCCTGATTTAACTGATTTACTATTAAGATGTCGGGTGGGTAACGTGTTTTTGTTGCCCACCATTCCCCTTTTCAACACAGAGATCACAGAGTACCACAGAGTGCCACAGAGTATAAGATTATAAAATGTAGGGTGGGTAACAAAAACACCGTTACCCATCCTACATTTCCTGCCTTTGCGAAAAGGCCGATTTTGAATGGTGGGCTTTAAAAACCCGTTACCCACCCTACAGACAACAAGACTTTATGTCGTCTTCTTACCAAGTGCCTGTCAATTTTCGTTTAACCTTTCTTAAAAAATTGAAAGCATTGATATACGACTGCTTCTCTAACCAAAATAGTCTTGTTTTATAACCGTATTGAGACATAATAGATTCTGTCTCTGACGGACAAGATATCCGAGGATGTACTTTAATTGTACTTCGGGTGATTTTTCTCGCTTCTTCAAGAATAGCCTGATCATACGTCACTCCCAGAAACTCAAACATCCTAGCCATCTCACGTTGAGTATGGCCAATGATATTTTCATATTTGACATCCAGCATGGGTGCTTCATTTTTGTCTTTTTCAAGTTGTACCCAGCCTTCATGTCGAGTCCATTCTTCGAGAATTTCTGCTTCAGACATATTTTTCCACAACAGATCATCGACGGGGATAACTTTGGCACTTCTTATTACGGGAAAGGGATGTCGAATCAGATGAATAAATTTGAAACCCGGAAAATGTTCTTTTGAGAACGGCACAATTTCTGGGTCAATCTGTTGAAATGGCTTTTGATCCCCTATCCATAAGAGATTTTCTTTGTGTTGCGGTTTGACGTAGTCTATCCCATCTTCCATAATAGCCCTTTGGATGGTCACAAAGTTTTCAAGGGGGGTTTTCTCTTTGGAAAGTAAATCCCGATATTTATCGAGTGTTCGATTCATACCTGTTGGTACATCATAAGGATAAGGCACGATTTCTAAATTATTATGAAACCGATATAATATCCATAAAATATCGGATTCGTTAGACACAAAAACATTAGGATGAAGGCTCAATAAACGCATCAAGTGGGTAGAACCACTGCGTTTATTACCAACAATAAAAACGGCTTTTGTCATAAAGAACTATCCTTTCATTTCACATTGTTGTTATAAAAGTACAGAAAAAAAGCTTGTTGTATGAGACGCAATATATTTTTAGCCTGTACATAAAAGCTGAGTAGACTCATGCCCGCATGCCTAAAATGAAGATGATCAAGGCTATTGGTAAGGAAACCCAGTGCGGTGCTAATGAATATCCAGCGACGATCAATAAAATTGGAAAAGTTCGCGGACAGCTTCATGTTCCCACTGAAACCGCATCAGCTAGAATGCCAGAAAGTACAGTATGGCTGGCATGTTATGGTGCTGCCCACAAAGCCACCTAGGACAAATGCCCAAACGGTGTGAAAATGCAAACTTGTTGTTAAAAATGGCGGAATGAAAATCAGGTATAAAATAAAGTTGAGCATTGCGTTTAAGGATTACTTCAGTAAATGAACATATTCTTGGAGTTTGCTTTGCTTCACTTTGATATAATCATTCTCTATAATATTTTCCTGTTCTTCAGATGTCAGACGAAGCTTGATCACTTCAAGAGCATCTTGAGGATCCTTGCCGTATGCTAGTTTTTTCCCACCGCTTTTGAGGGAAAACAGATACATAAAATGTGGGTGCTTAAAGCTACTCATGAACCTACTCCATCGCATCGTTCGAAAAAAATTGATAGACATCTCGCTCTTGCTCTTCAGATGAAAGGCCTTGGTTCACCTCATCATCATATTTTCCTTGTAACAGGTTGTGGTAAAAATCATAATCTATCCCTAAGATTTTACCCACATTCTGATCACGCACAAATTGCTCATTAACTAAGCTTTTATTTTCAGCAATAAGTTGATTGCCTAGGGCAGAACCTGGAAAAGGCGTAAAAAATGCCATGGCTATTGCAGCTCGTTTCATTCGTTTGATCATACGTATTGTCTTGAAAGCATCTTCGTGAGTCTCCCCTGGTAAAGCGAGCATAATATTGCTCCAAAAGGATACCGGCGTTTTTCCTTCCTGTTCCATTTCATCGCCTATCCGATTCACGAGTTGAATAACGAACTCATTTTCTTCTTCAGTGCTTTGCTTATTTAACATGCGAAGCATTGGATCACTGCCGGATTCAAAACCAATTGAAACAACATTCCAATTGGTTTCTCTTATTAAAGCTTCAAACAATTCCGGCCATTCGCAAACGGTATCAGCGCGAGACGCAGCCCAGTAGGACCATAATTTATTGGCCTTTTGTGGATATTTCTCAAGCCATTCTTCAAGCCAGCTTTTCTTTTGGAAAAACATTGAATCATGTATCACAACTGATCCAACTTGATATTTGTCATCTAGCGCATTTAATTCATTGATGACAGAATCAACAGTCCTGCGCCTCATGTTGGGTATATAAGAACGCTCATTACAGAAACTACATTGCCACGGACAAACTCTGCTGGTCAAAACTGATGCAACCGGCCTTGGCCCCCATCTTTGTCCCTCTTCCAAAGGCCAAGTAAAGTTGAATCTGCGTGCCCATCCCGCCGGCTTTGGCCAGAGAGTTCTGTCAATGAGCGGCCAATCCTCCATTGTTGCGGCAGCTTTACCTTGAAAAACGCGAGGAAAAGAATCAGGATTTCTAACCAGATCAGTAATTACTTTTTCTCCTGCACCAATACAAATTTTGTCAAATTCCTTAATAGATTCCATGCTTTGCGAGTCTACCGACGTATGCATACCACCAACCATGACAATTCCATCAGGATTTAATTGGTGGAACAATTGGGCAGCCGTAACTGCTATATCATATCGATAGCTACGTACGTTCATCAAAAGTATTTTGTAGCCTTTGAGATGTTTGGCAAGTTCATCCCATGAACGATGATTTCGAATCGAAACTAAATCTGTCTCAATACCCTCTTGATGTAAAATGGTACGTAGGAGCCCTAAGCCATGGTCTTGAAATGTTTCACCTCCATCATATTTGAGAAGCTCGCCGAAATAACCTAAATCAAGCCATAAAATAGAAGATTTTTTCTTAGAGGACGAGGGTATCATTTCTGATGTCACTCTTTTCAAATCGCGTTGAATAGCTTGAAAACCATAGTATTTCCAATCCTCATGTCGATCGTTCACAAAGTGGCGAGTACCTCGTAGCTTTCCCCATAGCGTTGGATGGTTTGAGCGAACCAGTATTCTAAGTTCTTCCCATTTTTCGGAAATGCCAGGTGTCTTTGCAACGTTAACCAGACCTTTTAAATATTTAGAACTCATTAGGATTCATTTCCTCCTCATTAGCATAGCAGCAATGTCTGCAATTAAATATGGCGTGTTGTCTGAGAAAACATACACTTAGGGTGAATATAGCGGTTTTAATTGTTACCCTGAAAAACATAAGAACAGAGTGTCAAATTCGTATTTACCTCCTCACCAATCCGATCAATCCCCTGATCAGTTGTACTAGGGCTACATTGCCCGACAGCCTGTCAACTTGTCATCTTGGCCTTTGATTGGCCCGGAGCGTGTGTCTCAATTGGCGAATTTGCCTGACAACTTAGTACAGCGGATCCGGGAAGTGATCGGATTGGCTCTCGGGCCGTTTGGGGATTGTTGGAATCTAACGACGATTGCTTAGTACAACTGATCTGGGGATTGATCGGATTGATGAGAAGGCTATTTTGGGGTTATTGGAATATAACGACGCTTGATTTGAAAAGAGTTATCCCTAACCGTTTTGTTGGTAACATTTAATGAAAGTACCATTCCTCGTAGGGTGGGTAGCGTCTTTTTGCTGCCCACCATCTAACTTTTTACTATCCAACTTTTTGAAAGTCAATTAAAACTTCTTTATTATCCAATTTCTTTCCTTTTTCTATTAAAATCAAATCATATAAAATTGAACGGTTGAACACTCATTGGCCCCTAGTTGATATTTTAAAATTGAACAATTGAACACTCATTTTACCCCTATTTACCTCTAAAACTGAACAACTGAACATTAAAAAATATTTAACAAAATCAACTACTTATTTTTATTCTTTTTTCT
>Ga0164315_10002091_pt1 | contig 15222 bp, 14 predicted proteins | sample GuaBasSedimGuay6_FD_113737 | JGI IMG/M metagenome (GOLD analysis project Ga0164315, IMG submission 113737) | Subseafloor sediment microbial communities from Guaymas Basin, Gulf of California, Mexico - Guay6, Core 4569-2, 0-3 cm | ecosystem: Environmental > Aquatic > Marine > Hydrothermal vents... | reverse complement strand
CTAGCTCTGGGCCAAAATTACTATAACTAGCACGTAAATTATCCTTATTAGTTGCGCCAACACTTATCACTTCAGGTATTGAGGACTCATCATTCCCCATAAGTTCACTATTATTTCCAGCTGCAAAAACAATATTCATACCTTTACCGTTACGGCCATTTTTACTCAAATTAATAATAGTATCTTTAACGGCTTGTGAAACATTACCTGTCCCCCAGCTATTATTAATAATATCTGCGCCCCATTCGTTAGCCTTATTAAATAAACTAATGGTTTCACTATCTGTCATAGCCGATTTATATTTCAAGAAAAACAGCTCAGCATTACTAGCAACACCTTTAATGCCTAAGTTATTAGAGCGTGCACCAAGGATACCTGTAACAGCTGTTCCATGAAAGTCATCAAATTCGGTATGAGACACATCAGTCCCACCTGTTGCCAAGTCATACGTTCGCGTAACGGCTGTTTTCAAATCTTCATGTGCTACATCTAGTCCATCATCAATAACAGCAATTTTAATACCTATACCAGTAAGCTCCACTAGATAATCAGCCACATGTATATGAGCGTCTAGGTCTATATTATTGGAGCTATAAAAATCAGTATCCGTTTTTAAATACCACTGCTCTTGATACAGAGGATCTAAAATCAGTCCAGGCAATGAAATCTCAGGCGGAGTTACTGGAGGAGTTGGCTCTACCTTTTGTTCACTTGAGCTACCGCAGCCAGCAATCAATAGAACTAGCAACACAATAGGTAATTTACTTAACATTAGCGTGCCACTCGGCTTTTAATAAAATCAGGGTGAGCATACTCTACTTCTGGGCTCTCTGATAAGCGATTCGAGAGGTCAATCGCTAAATTATTAGATGGTACGATTATTAAATAAAGCTGAGGGCTTAATTTCTCTTCAACGGTTACATCGTAGGGAGCTAACAACAATAGTAGGTCGCTATCTTTGTGTATTTTCAACAAAATCTTATGATAAATACCGACTTGATGCCCTTGTTCAGTTAGATAGTAATCGACCCCCTCATCTCCCTCTATAGATCGCGCTATTTTCGGTACAGGAGTCAAGCCTACTCTCTGGTTTTTGTGGTAATAGTAATTGTCTTGTGCATTAACAGCGCTAAATGCTGATAATAATAAACTAGTAAGTATCAGTACAACTTTTATATTCATTTAAATGTCTTCCATTGATCAAGCAATTTTTGAGGTAGTTTAAAGTGTATCGTACGACCATCACGCTCTAAAGATGCCTCAATATTACCTCCAACTAATAATTGATCAAGAACATCAGGATTATTCTCTATATCCTCTAAAGTATAGCCATTAACCGAAGTAATAATATCGTTTGCTTGCAACCCAGGCGGGAGTTTACCTTTCTTAGTCCCTAGCTTTATGCCTTTACTATTTTTTTCCAAACCAAACTTTCTTAACAACTGTCGAGCATTATCTTGATAACTGCTTTTTAGCTCAGATAAGTTGGCCGGGTACTCTACCCGTGTGCGTTTAAATGAATTTTTATCTAAGCGTTTTCCACCAGATGTTTCAATAAGCTCTAGTTGCTCTAGCCTTCCATTACGCTTAATCTGCACATAACCATCAAAAATTTGGTAAATCTCCCCACCTTGCTTGGGTAATTTATCACCTTGTTGATAAGGTATTGGCGCATCAGTCCGCTTGCCTGTAATCAGTGCTACCGAATTTTCCGGCATAGTCGACATGATAATTCCATGTAAAAACAAACGTTGCTTCGTTTTCGGGATTTTAGCTTGCTGGATTAGATTTTTAGTTGCTCTAGACGCCTGATTAAAAAGGTTAGCACTTAATATGTCACGCATATCATGGTTAACAGCTTTTTTGACTGGAATCGGTCGAGCTATTTTTTGTGTGTTTGCACTGACCTCAGGACTTTCTTCTTGTGCCTCTAAAAATACCCAAGCCCATTGAGCGGCATACACCATTATGATAATAATAACTAAGCTAGCAAATATATGTTGCGTGGTTTTATTTTTTAAAAATTGTGTCATAAGAGAACTTAAAAGAAAGTTAGTTTTTCCGTAAAACGAATCACATAGTCACGCTCATTATCAGAAAGCGCCCCTTGTTTAGTCAGCGTTAATAAGCGCTGCGCCAATTGAATCTCAGCTTGTTGACCTGGCGTTGCGATAATATCAATTAGATTGATCTCTGTTTGTTTTTCACTAAGTCGAATTTTAAGCCCATCTTGCTCTGATTTAATAGAGATATTTAACGCAGGTAATACATTCGTTTTACGATTCGCAGAAACGCTACCACCCGACCAAAGAGCATGCCCCGAAGTGACATAATAAGGCGGTAGATCTTCGACAAACAGGCTCTCAATCTCGATATCTCCAGTCATACTCGCTTGATTAGGTAAATCAAGTTTAGCGCTTATTTCTTGGCTATCAAGCAATCCTTGTAATTTAAAGGCTGGACTCAAGCCGTTAAACGATGAACCTAAATCCAACTTAGATTGCGCTGTTTTTACATGAACCAGAATAACAGACTGATCACTAAAAATATGACTTACTTGTATGTGCCAGTTTATATTGGCATTTAAACCTTGTTGGTTACGCAATTGCATTTCCCCCTGCCAAAGGTTACCGGCTAAATCATCAAACTGCCAGCCATTCATACTAGATGTTGGCAGCAGTGTTTGCGCAATAATTCTTATAGGAGTTAAAACTGAAAACGCGATTAAGAAACTGAAAATACATAGAAGCACGTAATAAATGGCAACTTTCATGCGCACACCAGAAAAATATTGATAGTTCACTTTCTTCAGTCCTTGATTAGCAAAGTATTATCTGCAACTGACGTTTTATTGCAGGAAACAAAGGAATCGATGCGACATTGCTCTGTAGGCAGCCATTTTTTATAGTCATTAATTGTGCATACAATTCAGAATTAGACCTCGTATCATAAGCTAACCCTAGTAAGTCCTCTAATAAATAGCCGTAAGCACGCACTTCAAAAGCCTGCAATGCCTCTACTTGCTCAGGCAGTAAAGAGGAGAAATTAGACGCAGCACCAAAATCACCTAACAACACAGCTGTTTCCGCATCTAATAAAATATTATGCGCATATAAATCACCATGACATACGCCCTTGTCATGTAAATGATCAACTGTATCTGCTATGTTATAGGCAATACGAGCCACTTCATCCAAGCTTAATTGCAAGTCATCAACAAAGGTATCTCGCGTACAAGTATCTAGCGTCGGCGGCAAGCCTAGATTATAAAAATTAGCAGGAATCAAGCTCATCACCAAACCTAGCTGATCATTGCCTGAGATATGTGCAATAACCTTTACTAAATTAGGATGCTCGCCTACTGTTAAACAGCCATTTAATTCATCAACAGGATAACCATCACTAGTCACCTGCCCTTTAAATAGCTTTACTGCAATCTGCTGGCTTGATCCTTGTAGACTTTCTGGCTGATTAATCCATTCTGCACGATAAATAACCCCCGAAGCGCCCTCGCCGAGCTGTTCATATAACTGAATATCAGACAGCCGCACTGCGGGCGTATAAGAATCAATCTCACCAATATACTCACTGAAAGGATTACCTGAAAAAGCCAACCACGCTAATTTAGGCATATTAAGTAGCCAATCAGGCAGACTAGCTAATTGGTTGGCAGATATGCGCATTAGCTGCAAATTAGTACACTGACTTAGCGACTCAGGAAGTTCTGTTAATTGGTTTCCCGCTAACATAAGCTTTTGCAGTTGCGCTAATTCGCCAATAGAGTCCGGCAGTTTTTGTATTTGATTATCCGTTAAAATCAGCCAACGTGTCGTTTTTGGCAAGGCCGATTCAGGAACATCAGTAATAGCGTTAGCTTTAAAACCAATCATCTCTAACTTTGGGCAATCAGATAACACGTCAGGTAATTGCTTAAATTGATTATTTGATAAGAATACGACTTTTAATTGCTGCAACCGGCCAAAATCTGCGGGCAAACAATCGAGCTGATTATTAGATAAATCTAAAATTTCCAGCATATCAGTAAGCTCGAATATTTCCCGCGGAAATTCAGTCAAATTTTCCGCTATTTGTAATCGCGTTACTTGCTGTAGCTCACCTGATATTAATTGCGCTAAAGTATGCAAAATAAGTTTTCCATCTAAATATTAAAATATTTTAATTTGCACTGAACTGAGAAAGCAAGCTACACAATACCCTGCAAGCCTATAAACTAAATTAACCAACTAAAAACTTCCAAGAAAAGTCATCTTTTTTGATCTCACCTTTAAATGCATCTCCAGTTTCTAAGGCTTTAACACATTGCATAAAATCCTTGTACAAATGCTCTTCTGCAATCAAGCCAGGAATCACACCTATCTGCCTCAGCATGTCTTTAGGCTGTTCTTGGATTGCTGTTATGAGCACTAATATTTTCTTCTCTTGCAGTGCCATAACTGCATCTTCAATAGCGTACATTCCAGACTGATCAATATACGGGACTTTCTTCATACGCAGAATGACCACATCGACTTCCGGTAAAGCACGTGTCATTTCTTGGAATTTAGAAGCAAAGCCAAAAAATATCGGCCCATCAAAGTGCTGAATAAAGACTTTATGGCGAATATCATCACTTAAATTCGTCTCATCCATCCAAACAACTTCAGTCGCAAAATCATCTACTGAACCAGTCGAAGATTTATCTTCAGCAATATCGCTCATTTTTTTCATAAATAGTACCGAAGCTAAGACCATACCAACAGCAACTGCCTGTAATAAATCCACAAAAACCGTCATAATTAAAACGACCAACATGACAACAGCATCTGTTTTAGGGACATGAGCGATATGCTTGAGCCCTTTATAATCAATAATTCCTATGCCTACAGTAATTAAAATACCAGCCAAAACAGGTAAAGGAATCAATTTTGCATAAGCCCCAGCCCCAACCAACACCAACAATAAAGCAAGCCCATGAATGACACCTGATAATCTAGTTTTTCCACCAGAATTAATATTCACTACGGTACGCATAGTTGCTCCAGCCCCAGGAATACCACCTATCACAGCCGCCGCCATATTACCCAAGCCCTGTCCAATCAGCTCTTTATTACTGTTATGTTGGGTCTTAGTCATGTTATCCGCAACAATCGAAGTTAATAAGGAATCAATCGTACCCAGTGCCGCCAAAGTAATCGCCGGAATAATGATTAGCATAGGCTCGCTATAGTCTATATGCATAAAAGACTCCAATTGCAAGGCCGGCAAACCATCTGGAATATTGCCAATAATAGCAACATCTAAGCCCATCAGCGTAGAAATGCCCGTCAAAACCACCAATGCAACTAATGCGCTAGGGATCAGCTTAGTGATTTTAGGGAAAAGGTAAATAGTTGCAATGGTAGCTAAAGCTAAGAACACCGATTCCATTTTTATATCCGGCAAAACATTGGGTAATTCGGAAAAAATATCCAAAATCTTTTTCGGGGAGCTGTGCCCTAAAAAAGGAAAAACCTGCAGCAAAATAATAATAACGCCGATACCACTCATAAACCCAGAAACGACAGGGTAAGGCATATAACGAATATACTGTCCTATTTTTAGTACACCCAGTAAAATCTGCAAAACACCGGCCAAGAAGAAAATGGCAATAATCGTTCCTAAAGCGGCATCCAAACTACCATGTAATTCAATTTCAGTAGCAATAACCACTGCCGAGACAACAGTCATCGGCCCTGTTGGCCCACTAATCTGCGTACTTGTGCCACCAAACCAAGCTGCCAATATGCCCACAGCAATAGCCCCATAAATCCCAGCAATAGCTCCCATCCCTGACTGCACACCAAAAGCCAAAGCGAGTGGCAAAGCAACAACACCAGCAGTCACGCCACCAAAAAAGTCACCGCGTAAATTAGACGTATCGATTAATTGATTTTTACTCATTATCACTCTCTTTTCGTAACACAAAAAAAGAGAGGCAATGCCTCTCCTTTCTTTGATCTCTAAAATTTAAACACGGTCCTTCCGGACTAATACCTGCCCTACTTAATTACCCATTACTTCCGTATCTTCAATTTCCCCGTAATTCTCAACGAACGATTTTAACCCATCCTGCACCAAGGCATAAGTTTTATCTATATTAGTTGCAATATCACCTTCCAGAACACCTAAGCCATCCAAAATATCACGCGCTTCGGCAAAACCCTTATCAATTCCACCACTAATAATATCGGTGAATGAAGTTAATGCTTCTTCCTGACTCATATCTGGGTGCATTTCCTGATATTTACCAAAAAAAGCCGTGCTTAATGACACAATTCGTCCAGCTGTCGCTTCTGGAGTTACATCTAAACCAGCGTCATAGCCTTTTTGAATGGCATTATCACCCATGGTTTCTTTTAAAGCTTCATTGATACCTTCCAATGCCGCTTTTAATACCAGTGACAAGGGCTGATCACCTGCGCTAACACTCACCTCAACAGCCGAGGCTAATATCTGCGCATTCATTTGTTTCTTAACAATCGTTGCCGCAGAATCTTGTATTTTTTCTGCACTCTTTAATTCCTTTCTTTCAGCATTTCTAGCGTGCGCCATTTCCGAAACGTCTTGCCCTCTCGGTTGTTGCTTCGCTTTGTTATCATCAACTTTGGGTAAAGATCGCACATCTTGACTAAATGATTTAATATCCATAATTCACCTCTTTAAAAATACTAGAACCTAATATTGAGCTTATCGGCAATTCGCGTAAAAACTTAATAATCTACAAAATAAACAATAACATGCAGATCGAAAACAACACACTCTATTATATACATGACCCCATGTGCAGTTGGTGCTATGCCTTTGAGCAAGCTTTACCCGAATTGCAGAAACAACTACCTCAATCGCTTAATTTTAAAGTTATTTTAGGGGGGCTCGCAGCTGATACCACTGAACCCATGTCCACCGAAACTCAAGCAATGATTCAACAGGCTTGGCAGTGTATCGAACAAACTGTCCCAAACGTACATTTTAACTTCAATTTCTGGACCGAAAATACTCCACTACGCTCAACCTATCCAGCTTGCCGAGCACTATTAGCCGCCGAGCAACAATCACCTGAACTAAGCTCAATACTACGACAAAATATTCAACAGGCTTATTACCAAGAAGCTAAGAATCCTTCACTTGATAAAATACTAATAGAATGCGCTAAAGATTCTGGATTAGAGATTGAAAAATTTAACATCACTTTAAATAGCACGGAAATAAAAATTAAGCTTGCTGAACATATACAATTTGCGCGCACTTTAGGAGTAAATTCTTACCCCTCTTTACGCCTAGTATTAAAAGAGGAGGTTCACAATATAGCTATTAATTATGCTGATGCTACGTCAACGCTCACACAAATCAACTCTCTATTACAAAAGCATCAAAACACAAGTATTGAGTCACCCTGCATACGCCAATGTTGCTTAAATAATGACGACATTTGTTTGGGATGTTTCCGTGCTTTAGATGATATTACGCAATGGGCCTACTATAGCAATCCAGAAAAACAACATGCGCTAGATTGTGCGGCACAACGCAAAACACTATATAATAAAAACCTAATATAATAGCCAGCAGATATTTATGACTTCATTACTCACTTGCGTAGAAATACCCGCGACTTCCATCCCCCTTTATTCTGTTATCTGGCTACACGGTTTAGGTGCAGATGGCCATAATTTTGAAAGTATCGTACCTGAGCTAACGCTCAATCACGCCGAGCAAATTAACTTTATCTTCCCTAATGCTCCTATTCAAGCTGTCACTATTAATGGCGGCATGCGAATGCCTTCTTGGTATGACATTCTTGATGCCTCTTTAGATCGTGAAGTTGCCATAGAGGATATCTATATTTCCTCGGCACAGATTGAACAACTTATTCAAAGAGAAATCGATAAGGGCATTAAAGCGGAAAATATTTTGCTTGCTGGCTTTTCGCAAGGTGGCGTGATTGCTTTACACATAGGCTTGCGTTACCCACAAAAATTAGCCGGTATTATGGCTTTATCTACTTACTTGCCGACTACCGAACAACTCAAAACCGAGCGCGCCGCAGTCAATAATGGCACCCCTATCTTTATGGCGCACGGCACGATGGATCCCGTTGTTCACCTGCCCATAGCCAAACAAGCTTTTAACGACTTAAAAGCGATGAATTACCCAATTAGCTGGCATGAATACCCGATGCAACATTCACTTTGCATGGAAGAGATTATAGATATTTCAGGGTTTATTAATAAAATTTTCTAAGCCTAAAAATTAATAACCCAGAATTTGACAATTCAATGACTTATCAAATTACGTTTTTTAATGCTTCGCAATAAAAAATCCAATCCAACCTACAAAATCCCACCTAAATAAGCCTATGCCTTTCCTAAAAGACCTCACCCTACGCCGTTTTTTCCCTATCGCTATTATTGCCTGCTTGATAATAGCAATTGTCATTATCAAATCACGACCAAAAATGGCACATGAACCCAGTGCAGGCCTAATCACTCCGGTTAATGTTATTGAAGTAAAACCTTATGCCATCAAGCCCGCTATTATAGGTTTTGGTATCGTTGAACCAGATATTTCGCTGGCCGCTAAAGCAGAAGTATCGGGAAAAATTAGCTACGTACACCCGCAATTACGTAACGGGGCTCTTTTACAAAAAGATACGGTTGTTATGCGTATTGATCCCGAAGATTATCAGTTAGCCTTACAGCAAGCACAAAGCACTGTCACCAGCAATCAAGCTAAAGTCAGAGAAATCGAACTACAGAAAAACAATGTTCAAGCCGACCTCAAATTAGTCCAAAAAAAGCTAAAACTGGCACAAGTTGAATTAGCCCGCATAGAATCCTTAGTTAAAAAGCAATCCATTTCAAAATCGAGTCGCGACAATCAACAGTCCAGCGTTTTACGCTTACAACAAGAAGTGCAAAAGTTAAGAAGTCAGCTTAAAACTTTACCGCAACAATTAGCCAGTGCTCGGGCGGCACTAGCGAATGCCGAATCGCTGGTAATAACACAAGAATTAAATATTAAACGTACCGAAATTAAACTGCCCTTTAACGCGCGCATTTCCGAGCGCGTGGTTGAGGAAAACCAATATATTGCCAAAGGCAGCTTATTATTTAGCGCGCAAACTACCGATAAAATTTTAATTAATGCGCAATTTCCCTTGCAGCACTTCAGATCCTTAGCGAAAGGTTTTCGAGGCAATGAAGCGTTACTCAAAGAAGCTTTTTTATCCGGCTTTTCTAGCGATATTTTCCAGCAACTCGGCCTAACAGCAAAAGTCCGCCTCGCTGATAATCAAACGCCGTATTGGCCGGCGAATGTTGAGCGTATTAGCAGCCAGCTCGATCCTGTTACGCGCACTTTAGGTATTGTCATCAGCGTCGATAACCCGTATCAAAATATTATTCCCGGCACAAATCCACCGCTAATGCAGGGAATGTACACCGAAATTCTACTACAAGGTAAAGCCAAAATATTTTATGCGATTCCCCGCGATGCCCTGCATGAAAATGAAATTTATATCGTCAATAAGGATGCTCAATTAAAACGCCGAGCGGTTAAAAACCCACAAGTACAAGGCAAGATGGTGCTATTAACTCAAGGCTTACAGGCAGGTGAAACACTGATTGTATCCGATGTCTTTCCGGCGGTAAGCGGTATGCAAGTTAAAGTAACTCAGCAATCAGAGTTACAGCAAAGTATTGAAAACTGGGCGCAGGAGCAATAATATGATTCGTTATTTTATTCTGCACCCAACCGCAGCCAATTTATTAATGGGCTTACTGATTGTCTTGGGCTTAGTCACGCTACCCACACTGAAGCGCGAAACTTTCCCAGAAATCAAACACTACGAAATCGAAGTTAAAATCGTCTACCCCGGCGCAACGCCTTTAGAGATCGAACAAAAACTTTGTCGCCCGCTAGAAGATGCGATTGATGGCACCAGCTTTATTGATGAAGTCCGCTGTGAAGCGCGCCAATCTTTAGCAATTGCCACCGTTAAAATGCAAGAAAGCGGCGATTTTGTACAATTCACCAACGATATACGCAGTGCGGTTGATGAAATCGATAATTTCCCTATTGATAGCGAAGAGCCCATTATTCGCGAATTAGGCCGTACGCAAGATGTGGTTACGATTGCGCTCAGTGCCGATTTACCGAAAACCGAATTAAAAGACCTCGCCGAAGATATTAAACAACGCATTTTACGCGTACCAGGTATTCCTTTAGTCAGTGTGGAAGGCTTTTCCAAGCGTCAATTTCAAATCCAGCTAACGCAAGATAAATTGCGCCTTTACAGACTGAGCTTACAAACCGTTGCCACGCGTATTGCCCAGCAAAACCTGGATTTACCCACGGGAGAAATTCAAACTGCGGAGCGTGATTATCAAATTCGCGTCAATGATGAGCGTCGCTCGCCCGATGAACTCAAAGAGTTAATCATCATTAAAGGCGAGCATGGTAATGAGGTACGCTTAGGTGATATCGCTACGATTATTGATACCTTTGAAAAAGCAGAAGATCAGGCAACCTATAACAACTTACCCACCGCTTTTTTAAAAATCCGCAAAAATACCCAAGATGATAGTTTGCGTATTTTAGAGACCGTTAAACAATTTATTAGCGATGAACAACAACGCTTACCCGCGCAAGTACAATTTAATTTAACGCAGGATTTTACCAGTATCGTCAACGACCGTATTGCCATGCTGCTTACCAATGCCTGGCAAGGTTTGCTCTTGGTGTTTATCGTTATGTGGTTATTTTTTGGTACCCGTTATGCATTTTGGGTGGTCATGGGCTTACCGGTTTCTTTTTTAGCAAGTGCCTTTTTATTAGTGCAATGGGGCATTAGTATTAATATGCTGTCCATGGTCGCATTGCTCTTAGCACTGGGTATTCTCATGGACGATGCCATCGTTATTAGTGAAAGCATCGGTAAGCATATTTCATTGGGTAAAACAGCAGCACAAGCTGCGATTGACGGCACGATGGAAGTGAAAAATGGCGTACTGTCTTCCTATGTCACCACTTTGTGTATTTTTGTCGGCCTATTATTTCTTAATGGTGATATAGGGCAACTGCTGTATACCATTCCTGCCGTTTTGATTTCGGTGATTACGATTTCATTAGTGGAAGCGTTTTTAATTCTCCCGCACCATTTACAGCATTCATTGCAAAAAGGTGCGGATCAGCCTATTCCCAAAATCAGACAACAATTTTCTGATGCTTTTGAAAAGCTACACGACAAAGTTAATGGCTGGGTAATAAAACTGATTATTTACCGCTATCTATTTATGGGGTCGGTCGTCGGTGTGTTTATCTTATCGGTCAGTTTATTAGTATCAGGTGTGGTTAAATTCTCTGCTTTTCCTGATGTGGAAGGCGATTTATTACAAGCTCGGATATTGATGCCAGTGGGCAGTTCTTTAGCACAAACCCAGCGCACGGTAGAAAAAATCAACAGCAGTTTACAGGCCGTTAATAATACCTATAAGAATGAATATGAAGAATCATTAATCCAAGGTCTGACCGTACATTACGGAATGAATATGGATGCTTTTGAAGGCGGGGCACATCTCGCTACACTCAGTGTCGATCTACTTTCTGGCGAGCAACGCCAGCTCTCCATTAATCAGATTGCTCAACAATGGCGTACCGAACTGGGCGACGTGCCCGAAGCCTTAAATATCAGTATTAAAGAGCCTAAAATAAGTCCCGCAGGCCGTGCTATTTATATCCGTTTGCAAGGCGATGATTTAAATACACTTTCGCAAGCCTCGCATCAGTTACAAAAATGGCTATCAGGCTACCCTGGTGTCAGTAATTTAATGGATGATCTACGCCCCGGAAAACCAGAATTCACCTTAAAACTAAAATCAGGTGCTTATGCCTTGGGCTTAACCTCTCAAGAAATGGCCGCACAATTACGCGCGGCTTATCAGGGTATTGAGATCTTAGAAACCTCAATTAATTTAGAAACTTACGAGGTGATCGTGAAACTAGATGATGCCTCTAAAGATGAGTTATCCGATTTTGATAATTTCCCGATTATTCACCCACAAACTGGCGCGATGATTCCTCTGGTTAATGTGGCAGATATTAGCGTTAACCGAGATTTCTCACGCGTGCAACGCATTAACGCACAACGGGCTGTGACTATTTATGGGGATATTGATGCTTCATTGAATAATACCCAAGCCGTTTTTAATGATATGGAAGCCACGTTTTTCACTGACTTTAAACAACGCTACCCTGACATCAGCCTTTCTTTTGAAGGAGAAATAAAAGAAGGCCCACTGACGCGTAACTCTATGCGTAAAAGCATGTTAATGGGTTTAGTCGGTATTTTTATTTTACTCAGCCTACAATTTCGTTCTTATGTCGAACCCGTGTTAGTAATGGCCAATATTCCTTTAGCATTTATCGGTGTGATTTTTGGGCATTTAATCATGGGGCTGGATATTACCATGCCATCATTATTAGGTTTTGTTTCTTTAGCGGGAATTGTCGTCAACGATTCAATCTTATTAGTCGAATTTGTCAAAAAGCATATTCGAGCAGATATGAGTCCACATGCAGCAGCGGCAAAAGCGAGTAGTGAACGTTTTCGAGCGGTGACATTAACCTCGTTAACCACAGTGGTTGGTTTAACACCGTTATTATTTGAGCAAAGCCCCCAAGCGCAGATTTTAATTCCACTAGCGACTAGTATTGTATTTGGGATTATCAGCTCAACTTTGTTGGTGCTATTTGTTGTGCCATGTTTGTATACGATTTTGGAGGATTGTGGTTTTATAACAATGAAAAAAGAAGATTTATCTTAATTACGTATAAGTCCCCATTATTTGCATAATAGGGACTTATAAACCTTCAATAGCTGTAGGAGGTTCAATTGCATCAAGCGCTGCTTGTGCATCCTCTATTTGCGTCACCGTTAAAGCACTCTCGGACGAAGTAATGCTTGTATTACCAACCCCATCTAAGTCTGCTTGAGCTGATATTATCTGTTCCGCTGTTATTTTACTTGTATCTGTAGAGGCAAACCACCCGCCATTACACGCACTCAGTATTACTAAGCCGCATACTATAAATCCTAACTTTATTTGTTTTACCTTTAAGTTATTCATAATAGCACCTTACTAATTAGTTGAAGATCCAATAACTCCTGCAACCGTTCTTTCCGTATTACCACATTCAGCGTGCGCATCATCTCCATAAGTAATTTTTTCAAAATCACCCGCTGCTCCAAGCCCATCATGAAAAGTTGAGCCTAATGCAATACGAGACCTCCAAGCAATATTATGATCTGCACAAGATGTATCACCACTAACACCGATTGCACCAATAACTTCACCCGATTTAAATAAAGCTAGACCGCCACCAAAAACATTGACACCACCCGGCTTTAAACCATTCATAGCATCAGATGTCGTACCATTATTTAAAGGATCACCTCGATATACAACTCGCGGATCAACAGGATTACTAAATTGCAGACCGTATAAAGACCCGCCATCTTGTACGGCAGGAAATAACCAAGCAGTCGAAATAGATGTATTTACAGTACTAAATGAATTGGCTGTATTTGCTTTTTGCGCAGAAATAGCACGACTTCCAGGCCAAGGGTCAGGCGTCGTGTTGCCCGTATTAGCACTAGCGGCTTTAACAACCGCACAAACAACACCATACCGATTAACAACAGTAGCCCACATATCTAAATTAAACCCTCCATTATCATTTGATATGGCACTGGCTAACGCTGTTTGTAGCTGCTCATGCGTGGGTAAAGCGGCACAGTCATTATTAGCGGCAGCATAAGTCATAGCTGGTGCGCTAAGTAAACCAACAATAACAGCAAAAGAATATTTAGTTTTTTTCATCATTAATCTCGTCTCTGAAGTTCATTAAATGCGTAATATTAATCGCACATATAAATACCTAATTTGATTATTTCTGTAAATAACCTTAACGGATAATACTCTACTGCCTAAAGATCATTCAATCTAAAGAATTAATTTACCATATACTAAAACAACGATTCCTACAACATCATTTATATTGTACTAAAAAACTTACATATCAAGTTTTTTCAGTTTCTCAAGCAAGGTCGTACGGCGCATATTTAATCGTTTAGCCGCATGAGCAACCACATCCTCTAAAGCCTGCTTAATTAAGCTTATTTCAACTTCATTGAAATATCCTTTTAAGTCCATTCCCTCTTCAGGTAACTGCGTACTAAAAACTTTTTGCAACACGGCCTGCTCAAGTTTATCTTCCATCTCCTGAGTAAGCTCCAAAAAATTCTCCGGCGCTTCTTCGACAATAATTTCATCCGATACGCTAAATTGTCTAAATTTTGCAGATAAATTAGCCATGCCAACAGTTAACCAGCACAACAGCATGGTTATTTGGAGGCTTTAGGTACGCTCAAAGTGGTAAGAACAGATGTATTGTAAGTCTAAAAAACGCGAAGCATCTGACCAAAAAATCGCAAGTCTAATAGCATATTAAGAATATGCCAGCCATTGGCTACATAGACTAAAAAATAAAATAGTCAAGAATGCGACAAAAAACATTATAATAAAGGCATTTCAACATTACATATCAATATATCTTATATTAATTCTTTACTATGACTTCCCAAGACTCTAGACAAAAAAGTCGTCGAAGACTCGAGCGACGAACCAGTGAAAGGCGAGGAATAACCGATAAATTTGGCAGTCCTGAGTGGATTAATGCTATAAAACAAAATTATTTGTTATGGCCAAAACAAGACCGCCGTATTAAACCCTCCCGTTCTCAGGAGCGCCGGCATAATTACAGACGTATAAAATATTTAGAGAAAAGTGCTTCAGCTGTTAAGAGAGATCAACTTCATAATTTACTTACTGAAGAAGAAAAAACAATGCTTTATGAACTTATGCAGTCTGAATAACAGACTATTCAATCAATGACACTCTCTAATACCAAATCATTTCTTTGCCTCTATACACAAAGAAAGTGAATTCAAACAACCTTACATATCAAATTTTTTCAGTTTCTCAACCAAGGTCGTACGACGCATATTTAATAGTTTAGCCGCATGAGCAACCACACCATTACATTCGTCTAAAGCCTGCTTAATTAAGCTTATTTCAACTTCATTGAGATATTCTTTTAAGTCCATTCCCTCTTCAGGTAACTGCG
>Ga0164315_10002090_pt1 | contig 15224 bp, 12 predicted proteins | sample GuaBasSedimGuay6_FD_113737 | JGI IMG/M metagenome (GOLD analysis project Ga0164315, IMG submission 113737) | Subseafloor sediment microbial communities from Guaymas Basin, Gulf of California, Mexico - Guay6, Core 4569-2, 0-3 cm | ecosystem: Environmental > Aquatic > Marine > Hydrothermal vents... | reverse complement strand
TCTTAATGTTACAGTAGATTCTTGTAAACAATAATAAACAAAACTAAGCGAGGAAATGCAATGCCTTTTAATGTAAAACTAAACGACGATATCGATCCTCTCCGTGATGCAGTACGCAAGTTCACCGAAGGAGAAGTTGCCCCTTTAGCTGAGAAAGTTGACCAGGAAAACGCTTTCCCTAATGAACTTTGGGTCAAGTTCGGTGAAATGGGATTGCTGGGAATGACTGTCCCTGAGCAGTATGGTGGCACCGGCATGGGCTACCTCGCTCACCTAGTCACAATGGAAGAAATCTCACGTGGTTCAGCTTCTATCGGCCTTTCTTATGGTGCCTGCTCAAATCTTCTGATCAACAACCTTTATTTAAATGGTAATGAAGAGCAGCGTAACAAATACCTGCCTAAACTCTGCTCAGGTGAACATATTGGTGCACTCGCCATGTCAGAACCCGGTGCAGGATCTGATGTAGTGGGCTCCATGAGCTGCACAGCCAAAAAAGTCGGCAACAAATGGATCGCTAATGGCAATAAAATGTGGATCACTAACGGTCCCGATGCCCATGTTCTGATCGTCTATATGCGTACAGCAGGCCCGGAAGCCGGATCACGCTGCATGACTGCCTTTATCATCGAAAAAGGAATGAAAGGCTTTTCAACTGCGCAAAAACTCGACAAATTAGGGATGCGTGGCTCTAACACCTGCGAGCTTGTTTTCGAAGATTGCGAAATCCCCGAAGAAAATGTGCTGGGTGAAGTAAACAATGGTGTGAAAGTTCTGATGAAGGGACTCAATACCGAACGCATGGTTCTATCAGGTGGCCCTATCGGCATTATGCAGGCAGCAATGGATATTTCCCTCCCTTATATTCATGAGCGCAAACAGTTTGGTAAACCCATTGGCATGTTCGAACTGATGCAGGGAAAAATGGCGGATATGTATACTGCACTACAGAGCACACGCGCCTTTGCTTATCGTGTTGCTGAGCAATACGATAATGGTGTAGATTCCAGGAAAGATGCCGCTGCCCTACTTCTTTTTGCTTCTGAAAATGCTGTCAAAGTGTCTCTTGAAGCGATTCAGACACTCGGTGGTAATGGCTATATCAACGAATTTTCAACAGGCCGTCTGCTTAGAGACGCCAAACTTTATGATATTGGTGCTGGCACGAATGAAATTCGCCGCATGCTGATTGGGCGCGAACTTTTCGAAGACACCAAATAACAATTGCCTCTGATGTCTCTGTCAGACGAGATATCACTCCTGAGCTCTGCCCATATGGGCAGAGCCCTTTTTTGAGTTTGAGAGGATTATTATGAATCAGAAAAAAGTTGTTATTGTTGCCGCAAAAAGAACACCCTTAGGCTCCTTTCAGGGCCAGTTCTCATCGCTATCTGCATCGGATCTTGGTGCAAGTGCCGTTCGTGCCGTTCTGGAATCATCAACTATCGACGCTGACAAAGTAGATGAACTTCACTTCGGCTGTGTGCTCCCTGCCGGGCAAGGACAGGCCCCAGCCCGCCAGGCGGCATTAAAAGGAGGGTTGCCCCTCTCTACTCCCTGTAACACTCTTAATAAAATGTGTGGCTCTGGTATGCAGGCTGTCATGTATGGCCGCAATCAGATCCTTGCGGGTGATGCCAGCATTGTTATTACCGGTGGCATGGAATCGATGACCAATACCCCCTACTTATTGCCCGAGGCAAGAAGTGGCTACAAAATGGGTGATGGAAAATTGGTTGACCATATGTTTTTTGATGGCCTGACCGATATTAAACACGGCAAACTGATGGGTAATTTCGCTGAGCTTTGTGCAGATAAACTGGGCTTTAGCCGAGAAGCACAAGATGACTTCGCCATCTCTTCTCTACAAAAGGCACTCAAGGCACAACAAACTCAAGCCTTCTCAGATGAAATTGTTCCTGTAACCGTCACTGGGCGGCGTAAGCAAGAACAGACCTTTGTTAACGACGAACAGCCACCACTCGCTAATTTTGAGAAAATCAAAACACTTCGCCCGGCTTTCAAAAAAGAGGGTAGCGTCACCGCGGCCAACTCTTCGTCAATATCAGATGGCGCTGCCGCTTTGCTATTAATGGATGAGGCAGAAGCTGAGGCGCAAGGGCTCAAACCGTTAGCAAGAATAGTGGCTCAAGCCGTTCATGCTCAAGACCCTGACTGGTTTAGTACCGCGCCAATCTATGCTATTCAGAAAGTGCTCAAAAAATGTGATTGGCAAGTAGCTGATGTTGATCTTTTTGAGGTTAATGAAGCTTTTGCAGTAGTCACTATGGCAGCCATTAAAGAGCTACAACTTGATCCCGATAAGGTTAATGTTAATGGGGGCGCTTGCGCGTTAGGTCACCCTATTGGTGCATCGGGTGCTCGAGTACTGGTGACATTGATTCATGCATTAAGAAACAGGGGATTAAAAAAAGGGATTGCCAGCCTGTGCATCGGTGGTGGTGAAGCCACTGCAATGGCTCTGGAAATAATCTAAAGAAATTTAATAGACGATTTATAAGTGCACTTAAAAATAGTGCTTCATAAAGAGGAGATAAGGTAACTAATATGCCAACCATTAAATCAAAACTGGAAACAGCCTCACCCGATTTCAAAGAGAACAAAGCTCAAATGGAATTGCTTGTTGATGAGCTAAAAGGTCGAATCACAACAGCCGCACAAGGTGGTGGTGAACGTGCTCGTAAGAAGCACCTTGATCGCAATAAACTCTTACCAAGAGACCGTATTAAAGCATTGCTCGACTCAGGCAGTGCTTTCCTCGAGCTCTCTCAATTAGCCGCTTACGAAATGTATGATGGCAATGCACCGGCTGCCGGCATTATTACAGGCATCGGTCGCGTCCATGGTATTGAAGTGATGGTTATTGCTAATGACGCAACGGTAAAAGGGGGGACTTACTACCCACTAACCGTCAAAAAACATCTTAGAGCACAAGAGATTGCAGCCGAAAACCGCTTACCTTGTATCTATCTTGTTGACTCAGGTGGTGCCTTCTTACCTTTACAACACGAAGTTTTCCCTGACAAAGAGCATTTTGGTCGTTTTTTCTACAACCAAACCAGAATGTCTGGTGACGGCATTCCTCAGATTGCGGTGGTTATGGGCTCTTGTACTGCAGGCGGCGCTTACATTCCATCACTGTGCGATGAATCAATTATCGTTAGAGAACAGGGCACAATATTTCTGGGTGGCCCACCACTTGTGAAAGCCGCTACAGGGGAAGTGGTCTCTTCTGAGGAGCTTGGAGGTGCTGAACTTCACTGTAAGCAATCAGGCGTAACCGATCATATTGCAGAAGACGATACCCATGCGCTGTCGATTGCACGCGATATTATTGAGCATTTGAACGTCACAAAAACAATTCAAGCCAAAGTTCGTGAATCTCGTGAACCACTCTACCCAACTGATGACATTCTCGGTGTTATCCCGAAAGATGCTCGCCAACCTTTTGAAGTTCGCGAAATCATTGCACGTCTGGTTGATGGTTCTGATTTCCAGGAATTCAAGCCTCTTTTTGGCCCAACACTGGTCTGTGGTTTTGCACACATCCACGGCTATCCAGTCGGAATTATTGCCAACAACGGTATCCTTTTTTCTCCTTCGGCACTCAAAGGGACGCACTTCATTGAGCTTTGTAACCAACGCGGTATTCCGTTGCTATTCCTTCAAAACATCACTGGCTTTATGGTCGGTAAAAAATATGAAGAAGAAGGTATTGCCAAAAATGGCGCCAAGATGGTGACTGCCGTTTCCTGTTCTAAGGTTCCTAAATTTACCGTCCTTATCGGTGGTTCATATGGTGCCGGTAACTACGGCATGTGCGGACGGGCTTTTGGCTCAAGAATGCTCTGGAGCTGGCCAAACTCACGAATCTCAACAATGGGTGGTGAACAGGCCGCATCGGTACTGGCAACCGTCAAACGAGATCAGATCGAAATGGATGGTGGAAGCTGGTCTGCTGAGGAAGAGGAAGAATTTAGAAAACCGATTCTTGCTCAATACGAAGAACAAGGGAATCCCTACTTCGCCACCGCTCGACTTTGGGACGATGGCATCCTTGATCCTCGCGATACCCGACGTGTACTCGGACTCGCGCTGGCAACTGCATTGAAAACGCCTATCGAGAAAACCGATTTTGGCATCTTCAGAATGTAATGAGGAGAAAGAATAATGTTTAAAAAAGTACTAATTGCAAACCGTGGCGAAATCGCTTGCCGCGTCATTTCCACCCTGAAGAAAATGGGGATTACCAGCGTTGCCGTTTACTCTGATGCAGATCGCCATGCGCGACACGTTAAATTGGCGGATGAAGCGTACCATATTGGTGGTTCGCGCCCCGACGAATCCTACCTGAAAGTCGATACGCTTTTAACCCTGGCAAAACGGGTTGGAGTCGATGCGATTCACCCCGCTTACGGGTTTCTATCAGAAAACAGTGCTTTTGCACGGGCCTGTCCTGAGGCCGGTATCACCTTTATTGGCCCTTCAGCAGACTCAATCGTCAAAATGGGCGCCAAGGACGCTGCTAAAGCGCTCATGGAAGCAGCGGATGTTCCTGTTGTTCCTGGTTATCACGGTAAAAATCAAGATCCTGCCTATCTAGAAGAGCAAGCGGGTCACGTTGGCTTCCCACTTTTGATTAAAGCTGTTTCTGGTGGCGGTGGTAAAGGAATGCGTGTTGTTAACGAAGCCGCTGAATTTGCTAGCAGCCTTGATTCAGTTAAACGTGAAGCGACCAATGCTTTTGGTGATGACCGCGTTTTACTTGAGCGTTATATCTCCAAGCCTCGCCATATTGAGTTTCAGGTCTTTGGTGATTCACACGGACACTATGTTCATCTGCACGAACGTGAGTGCTCGCTACAACGCCGTCACCAGAAGATTATCGAAGAGACTCCCTCTCCTTTCCTTGATGAAGAGACACGTCAGGCAATGGGAATCGCAGCGGCTAATGCGGCGCGTGCGATTAGCTATCTAGGGGCTGGCACCATCGAGTTTATCGTCGGTGAAGATCGTTCTTTTTACTTTATGGAAATGAACACTCGCCTTCAGGTGGAGCATCCTGTTACCGAAATGGTCACAGGGCAGGATCTTGTCGAATGGCAGCTACGTGTAGCTGCGGGCGAACCACTGCCTCTCAAGCAAGAAGAGATCACCAGCACAGGGCATTCATTTGAAACACGCCTTTATGCTGAGAATCCAAACAACCTTTTCCTCCCTTCAACAGGAAAACTTCACCACCTCCGTTTTCCACAGGCAGATGAAAACTGCCGCGTAGAAACAGGCGTTGAAGAAGGTGATGTGATTAGTGTCTTCTATGACCCAATGATTGCCAAACTGGTTGTCTGGGGAGAAGATCGTGAAATTGCACGCAATCGACTACTCAAGGCGCTAGGTGAAAGTGGCATTATTGGTGTTGAAAATAACATCGCTTTCCTTGAAACACTTGCCACGCATCCTGACTTTATTGAGAACCGTATTGATACACAATACATCGATGCAAAACTTGAGACGCTTCTTGAAGAGAGCCGTGTTGAGCTCCCTGAGAACGTTCTTTTAGCCGCAAGCGTACGCCTACTTCTTGATGGACAGAAAGCTGTTTCTACAATGGCAGCGACAGCAGATGATTCTAATTCACCCTGGTTTGACACTACCGGTTGGCGTCCAAATGGACAGAGTGAAAGAAGCCTGTTTTTCCGTTATGAAGAAGGCGATGACATCGAAATCGTTGTCACCGAACATGATAACCACTTCATTTTTCACCTTGAGAATGATCTTGATGTGCTGGCTGAAGAGTGCGAAAACAATGTTGTTCGTCTACAAATCAATGGTAGCTGGGAACGTTTTATTACACTAAGAAATGACGACACCTTGCTCGTCTCATGGCAAAACCGCTGGTATGCGCTCACCGAAGTTAATCCTTTTGAGCCCAACCTTACTGATATAGGCGGTGCCTCCAATATCATTGCACCCATGCCCGGAAAACTTTTAAAAGTTCTGGTCAAAAATGGTGATGCGGTCACGGAGGGTCAACCATTGGCTATTCTCGAAGCGATGAAGATGGAGCACACACTCACGGCACCTTTTGATGGCGAAGTCGATCAGGTCTTCTGCGCTGAAGAGGACTTTGTTGAGGCTGATGCAACATTAATTACGTTTGCTGAAGAGAGTTAACCACCGAAAACGGTTGCCAACCGAACTGTTGGCAACCGTGATCTTCGTGTAAAAACAGAGCGTAGGTTAATCAATATGACTAAAAATTATCCCAAAACGGCTCGCATTGTTGAGGTCTCTCCTCGCGATGGGCTACAGAACATCAAAACCCAGGTTCCCACTGAAACCAAGCTGGCACTTATTAACCAGCTTTGTGATTCAGGCATTAAAGACATTGAAGTCAGTAGTTTTGTCAGTCCAAAGTGGGTGCCACAAATGGCCGATGCGGCTGAGATTCTCGGCCAACTTAAAGCACGACCAGAAACAAACTACATCGTCCTGACACCTAATCTAAAAGGTTTTGACCGAGCTATGGAGTGTGGTGCAAAAGAGGTAGCAGTCTTTGCTGCAGCCTCCGAAACCTTCAGCCAGAAGAACACTAATTGCACAGCCGATGAAGCGTTAAAACGTTTCGAACCGCTTATGGCAAAAGCCTTAGATAACGGCATTAAAGTTCGTGGTTATACTTCTTGCGTTTTAGGCTGCCCTTACGAGGGTGACGTCTCTGTCGATGAAGTTGTTCGCATCACAAAGGCCTTAATCGATATGGGCTGCTACGAAGTTTCGCTCGGCGACACCATTGGTATTGGTACACCATTGAAGGCTCAGAAAATGATTGAAGCCGTCTTACAGCAAGTTCCCGCTGAAAAACTGGCACTCCATTTTCACGATACACGCGGACAAGCTCTCGCCAATATTTTAGCCTGTCTCGAATACGGTGTGCCCAACATTGATGCTTCGGTTGCAGGCCTCGGTGGCTGCCCTTACGCAAAAGGCGCATCCGGCAATGTCTCCACAGAAGATGTTGTTTATATGTTACATGGAATGGGCATACAAACCGGTATTGATCTGGACAAACTGGTTGCTGCCGGCCATTACATCACCAATGAAATAAGTTGCACAAACAACAGCCGAATTAGCGCGATTGTCTCTTAGACGTTCTGCAACTGACATTCAAAATAGATTAGACAAATTATTTAATGAGGAGAAAACCATGAGTGGTTTTAACAAAGTTGTATCCACCTACCAGGAGGCAATGGCCGGACTATCTGATGATATGACCATTATTGCGGGTGGTTTTGGTCTTTGTGGTATCCCTGAAGGACTGACCCGGGAGATCAAAGAGATGGGCGTAAAAGGGCTCACCATCGTCTCAAATAACTGTGGTGTGGATGATTTTGGTCTGGGCATTTTATTAAAGGACAGGCAAATCAAAAAAATGGTCTCCTCTTATGTTGGAGAAAATGCTGAATTTGAACGCCAATACCTTTCTGGCGAACTGGAAGTGGACTTAACACCACAGGGCACGTTAGCAGAAAAAATGCGTGCCGGTGGCGCAGGCATTCCTGCTTTTTACACGGCAACCGGAGTCGGCACACCTGTCGCAGAAGGCAAAGAAGTGAAGCAGTTCAATGGCCGTGACTATATTTTAGAAGAGAGCATTACCGGTGATTTCGCCATTGTTAAAGCCTGGAAAGCCGACAAAATTGGTAATCTTGTTTACCGCGACACTGCCATGAATTTCAATCCAATGGCTGCAACCGCTGGAAAAATTACCGTCGTAGAAGTGGAAGAGATCGTTGAAGTGGGTGAATTAAACCCCAATGAAATCCATACGCCGGGGATTTATGTTAACCGCATTATCCAGGGCACTTTCGAGAAGCGCATCGAAAAACTGACCCTCGCAAAAAATTAAGGAGCCAGATATGTCATTAAATCGTGATCAAATTGCCATGCGTGTGGCTCAAGAACTTAAAGATGGCTACTACGTCAACTTAGGAATTGGTATCCCCACCCTGGTTGCAAACTATGTCCCAGAAGATATTGACGTGATGCTGCAGTCCGAAAATGGCCTGCTTGGTATCGGCCCCTACCCAACCGAAGAGCAGGTCGATGCCGATATGATCAATGCCGGTAAAGAGACTGTCACAGCCGCACTCGGCGCCTCCATTTTTTCATCCGCAGAAAGCTTCGCGATGATTCGAGGTGGCCATGTTGATTTGACCGTACTCGGTGCATTTGAAGTCGACCAAAACGGCAACATCGCCTCTTACATGATTCCAGGAAAGTTGGTTAAAGGAATGGGCGGTGCAATGGACCTGGTTGCTGGCGCAGAAAACATCATCGTCACCATGACCCATGCTGACAAGCGCGATAACTCCAAGCTACTGGAAAGTTGCAGTTTACCGCTCACAGGTGTGGGGTGTGTTAAGAAAATTGTTACTAATCTCGCTGTTTTGGAAGTAAAAAATGGTGCATTCCATTTATTAGAACGCGCTCCTGGTGTCTCTGTTGAAGAAATTCAGCAAAAAACAGCGGGGAAACTGGTTGTGCCCGACCATGTACCTGAGATGTCTTTCTAGCAGACACTAAATAACGATCAGTCCTGCTGTATACAATAAGCTGGACTGATCGCTCCACCTGATTCAGAAAGTAAAAAACAGAACGATGACAACATCAAAAAAACCTTCCGGAGAAAGCATTCGTCGCCAGGTCATGGGGGATGAATTTGTTGATCGCGCACTCAACAGCGCAGACTGGTTAACCGAACCTGTCCAGGAATACATCAATGAACACGGCTGGGGTGCTACCTGGAATCGCCCAGGCCTGGAGCTTAAAACTCGAAGCCTGATTACGGTTGCCATGTTAGCCGCCCTTAAAGCACCTGCCGAATTGAAGGGGCATGTTAGGGGTGCTCTCCGTAATGGTTGTACAAAAGAAGAGATACGCGAAACACTGCTACACTCCGCTGTTTATTGTGGTGCACCTGCCGCTCAAGAGGCATTTAGAGCTGCCAGAGAAATATTGGATTCATGGGAAGAGTAATCCATCATCACACCCAAGCGACTGTATGAGGGAAACAACCACCTAGCAAACAAAATAATATAAATATTAGGGGATCTAAAATGAATCAAATTCTCTGGGAACCTTCACAAGAAAGAGTTGAAAGCAGCCAAATCTGGCAGTTCACCCAATCATTAAATAGCCGTTACGACCTTTCTCTATCTAGTTATAGCGAACTCTATGATTGGTCCATCAACAATATTCCTAGCTTCTGGGAAAACATCTGGGAATTTTCAGATGTGATTCACTCTACGTCGTATAGCGAAGTAGTCGATGATATTCACAAAATGCCCGGTGCTAAATGGTTTAGCGGTGCGCGACTCAATTTTGCTGAAAATCTTCTACGCCATCGCGATGATCGAGTTGCCATTCATTTTCGCGGCGAAGATCAAATTAAATCGCAACTAAGCTATGCAGAATTGTACCGAAAGGTTGAGCAGCTCGCTCACAGCCTCAGAGAAATAGGTGTAAAACCAGGCGACCGTGTTGCAGCGCTTATGCCGAATCTACCTGAAACTTTAATCGGCATGCTGGCAACAACCAGTATTGGTGCTGTCTGGTCGTCCACTTCACCCGATTTTGGTATCAAGGGGGTACTCGACCGTTTTCAGCAAATTAACCCTAAAGTGGTCATTGCTGCCGATGGTTACCTTTATGGCGGTAAATATTTCAATACGATCGATAAGCTCTCTTCTATCATCGATGCACTCCCTTCTGTCGAAAAAGTTATTGTTGCCCGTTATGTGGAAGAACCCAGCCTGGAAGCCATCCCAAAAGCGGTTTTCTGGGATACTTTTTTGAGTAATGATCCGGCCCCGCTAGTCTTCGAGCAACTCCCCTTTGATCACCCTCTTTACATCATGTATTCCTCTGGAACGAGTGGGCTCCCTAAAGGGATTGTTCACTGTGCAGGCGGAGTTTTGTTGCAGCACCTAAAGGAACATAAACTCCACATCGACATGAATCGCAACAAAACGCTGTTCTATTTCACGACTTGTGGCTGGATGATGTGGAACTGGTTGGCTTCCGGGCTCGCAAGCGGTGGCACGCTGGTCTTGTTTGATGGTAACCCGCTAAAACCCGATCCAAAATTCTTGCTTAAAATGGCTGAAGAATTGGATATAAATATTTTCGGCACCAGTGCAAAATACATCGACACGCTGGAAGAGATGGGCGTTAAACCCAGCCAGGTATCAGACTTTCCTGTACTGGAAACGATTCTCTCTACCGGCTCGGCACTGCTCGAAAAGAGTTTCGATTACGTCTACCGGGACTGGAAACAAGATGTCTTACTTGCCTCCATTTCTGGTGGAACCGATATCGTTTCCTGTTTTGCAGGTGCTGTTACCTGGTTGCCCGTTCGCCGTGGCGAGCTACAGTGCCGCCCACTCGGCATGAAAGTCGAAGCATTCAACGACTCAGGCCAGTCGGTAATTGGTGAAAAAGGTGAACTGGTCTGTAGCGCAGCATTTCCGGTAATGCCAATTCATTTTCTCAGCGATCCCGATGGGCAGAAATATCACGATAGCTATTTTGACGTCTATCCAAATATCTGGTGTCAGGGTGATTATATTGATATCACTCCCGAAGGGGGCGTACGATTTTTTGGTCGCTCTGACGCAACGCTTAACCCGGGAGGGGTTCGTCTCGGTACCGCCGACCTCTATCGCGTTGTTGAAGCACTTCCAGAAATCGAGGACTCTGTGGCAGTGGGACAAAAATGGAACGGAGATGAACGAATCGTCTTATTTGTAAAATTACGTCAGGGCTTTGAACTAGATGAAGCTCTGGTAGCAACTATCAGGAAAGAGGTTCGAACACGTTGCAGCCCTCGACATGTACCCGAAGTGATCATTAATACCCCAGAAATCCCCCACACGCTCAACGGTAAAAAGGTCGAGCTGGCTATCAAGAAAATGATACATGGAGAAGAGGTCAAGAACAGAGATGCTTTGGCCAACCCAGAGAGTCTCAATTTTTACGAGAATTTATCAGAACTAAAATAGAAGCCTTACACAAAGACTCGGAGTGATCTTTACAATATTGAGCTCACTCCGAGTTCTGACCTGCACGCTGCCAGGGTAAAAGCCACGGTTTCCCTTCACATTCACCGAACTTCACATCAATCCCATAGACCTGTTCCAGTATTTCAGCCGTGAAAACCTCTCCTGGCTCACCATCTGCGGCAACGCGCCCCTCACTGAGTAAGACAACTCGGTCGCAAAAGCGCATTGCTAAATTCAAATCGTGCAACACCACCACAACGGCTCCACCACCGTGCGCAACATTGGCAAGTAGTCCCATCACCTCAAGCTGGTGGAGTGGATCAAGCGAAGCAACCGGCTCATCTGCCAGTAAAAACTCAGGCTCAGAAGCTAATGCTCGCGCCAACATCACTCGAGTCAGCTCTCCGCCAGACAATGTATTCACGGTACGACCGACAAGATGGCTAACATCTGCCTCTCTCATCACCCTTTCGGTCACACTATAGTCGTCTTCCCTCAATCGCTCATTTTGGTAAAGGTAAGGGGTTCGACCCAACATAACAATGCGCTCTACCTTTAGAGGCCAACTACACTCTGCACCTTGCGCAAGATAAGCAATCCGGCGGCCCAGATCCTGCTGATCAAATGCCGACAGCTTTTCACCATCCAGCTTAACTTGTCCCTGCTCAACTTTCTGTAATCCGGCAAGTGCTCTAATCAATGTTGTCTTTCCTGCCCCATTCGGGCCAAGCAAACCAATCAATTTGCCACGAGGAATCGACAGGCTAACATCATCAAGTATCAAACTATTTCCGAATTTAACGGACAGGCCGAGCGCATCAAGACGACTCATAATAATTGCCGCCGCGTTTTAAGGACAAGATAGAGGAAGAATGGCGCACCGATTAATGAGGTCAAAACTCCGAGTTTTAACTCCTGTCCTGTCGAGATTAACCGCACTACAATATCGGCCAACAATAGCAAAAGTGCGCCACCCAGCGCACTCACCAGTAATAATTTGCCCGGTTGGTAACCAACAAATGGACGCAATAGATGCGGCACCACAAGCCCGACAAAGCCAATCCCTCCCGCCACTGAGACGGCTGCACCGACTGACAGCGCCACACCCACAATAATTCGAAGTGTCAGATGATTAAGGTTGATACCCAGACTTCTAGCGGTATCCTCTCCAAGTGCCAGCGCATCAAGCCCACGCTGGCAGCCCAGCAGAGAGGCTATCCCAAACACCATTAAAGGCACTGCAATATAAACATGCTCAAAACTTCGATCGGCCAGTGACCCCATTAACCAGAAAAATATCTCTGTCGCGGCATAAGGATTAGGAGACAAATTAAGTGCCAAAGCGGTGAGCGCACCCGACAAACTCGTTACCGCGATACCGGCCAAAATAAGCGTCAAAATGCTGCTTTCACGTCCAGCCAGCAGGTACAAAAAGATAACCGCTAACATTGCACCGGATATACCCCCAATTGGTAGTGCCAGCGGAAAAATAGCAGCAGCACCTGAGTAGAAAGCGATGACAGCACCTAACGAGGCGCTTCCTGAAACACCAATAACACCCGGTTCAGCCAGTGGGTTACGCAACAAACCTTGAAGTGCTGCACCGGAGACACCTAATGTCGCTCCAATAAACAGGGCCAAAATTGCACGTGGCAGTCGAATTTCCTGAAAAATAACCGCCGTAACGGAGGTTGATTCACTCAAAAAAGACCACTCACTGGAAAAGAGGTCAATCGAAACCGGGCCAACAAAGAGCGAGCTGAAAAATAGTAAAAATAGCGCAACCGATAATAGAATAAGCAATTTTCGCTCACACTTATCGCTTTCTCTATCCCGCTCTATCAAACGTTGATTACCGGTTGCTAACAATTTTTTCCCTCTGCTCCGCTAGGATTTCAACCGCCTCAGCGATAACAGGCGTTGCGCAAATCCATAAGTTATCAGGAATAATCACACGCACCTGTTTCCGCTGCTCCCTATCTCCTCCCCATACCCGTTTTAATGCGGGATGATCGAGTAATTTTTGCGCCAAAGAATGACGCTGTTTATTGTAACTACCCAGAATCAGCAAATCAGGTTCTGCTTCGATTAATTTTTCGAGTGGATAGAAACCAAAAGAATCAACACCCGATTGCTCTGACAGATTTTCAAAACCGGCACTATTGAGCACCTCGGTAATAATCGACTCTTTCCCTGCTGTAAAGCCATTGGCATAATAAACCGCCGCGACCAACCGCTCACTATCCTCAACAGCTTTAACTTGCTCAATTCGGCGCTCCATCTCTTTGAGTTGTTGCTCAGCCTTCTCACGCTCTCCCAATAAATCAGCAACCTTAAGAAACTGTCTCCGCATCGATTTCATGCTTTTCGGGATAGCGAGCTTAACCACCCGATAACCTTTCTTTTCAAGATAAGCTACAGCTGGGCGGGCAGTGAAACTCCCAGCCAGAATCAAATCGGGGTCTAACTGTAAAATCTCCTCTGCACTTCCATAATTAAGTGGATAGTTGGTTGCTTCTTCAGCCAGATAAGAAAGCTCTGGATCGGCAGCGAGATGAGTTAATGAGGCGATGGCTTTTGGCTCGGCCAGTTGCAGTAGCAGTTGGTCAGCACATAAATTAAGCGACACAATACGCTGTGGTTTTGCCGAAAACGCTGCCCCTGGTAACAAGGCAATAACCAGGCAAAGAATAAGATCTCGCATTAAAAACACAGTTTATGGAAAGTGGCTAATTCTATCAGGGTTGCCGCTCTGAGATGGTAACAACCCAAAAAGGCCACAAGCTATTTATGACTTGTGGCCTTTTTTATTTACCTTCAGGGTTGATAGCGTAATGTCAGCATGGCTGCTGTCCCATCAGTAGTGTAGCCAGAGGCAAGTCGATAATCCTTATTGAACAAATTAGTTACCTTACCCTGCAACAACCAGTTCTGAAAAATAGGATACTCAGCACGCAAATCAACTAGCGTATAGCCAGCCAGCCTACGTGTATTGGCAACATCATCATATCGATGGCTTTCAGCAAAGACAGTAAATCCGATTCGTCCTTTACCGAGGTTATGGTCAACATCAAGATTAAATGATTCTTCCGCGCGCCTTGGTAAAATATTACCGTTATTTGCACTGCCAGATTGACGATTTTCTGGGTCTAAAAGCGTCAATGCTGCACTAATATCCCAACCTGAAAGCTGCGTAGAACTACCCAGTTCAAGGCCTCTGATGCGTGCTTTCGAGATGTTATTAGCACCACCAAAAGGTAAGCTCGGTGTGATATGGTTTGGATCGTAGACAATCAAATCATCCACATGTGTCTCAAAAGCAGAAACCGACCAGTTGCCCCATGACTCAGTTCGACGAAAGCCCAGCTCATAGGTTTCAGAACTTTCTGGATCGAGATCGGGATCACCAAAAAGTGGGAAGTAGAGCTCATTGAATGTTGGCGCTTTAAATGCCGTACCAAAAGAGGCTGTTAACTCTAAATTATTCGATAACGTATACCCCCAACCAATATTTCCAGTTGTGTGGTTCCCAAATTGCTCATTATCATCTTCACGCAAACCAAGAAGAATTTTATGTCCTTCAAGTTCACCCTGATATTGCGCAAACAGTGCATTATTACTTCGTGATGTTTCCGCGTAGGCCGTTGTGCTATCGACCTTGTCGACCAGATAATCATACCCTAAGGTCAACAGGTGATCTTCCGACAGGGTCAAATCATTCTGCCAACTGAAGCTATCGCGCTCAGTGTTAAAAGTGCTGGTTGACCCATCTACACTCTGTCTATTCTCTGAACGATCTCGACTTTGGCCAGCAGAGAGTTTCACTTCCCAGATTTCCAAGGGAGAAAAACTGGCCTTGCCGCCAACTTCTTGTTGCACAAAATCAGTTTCATTCGGGACAAAAAAGAAAGGAGAAAATCCCCCATCAAAGTGAGTATTACCTTCGCTGTACAATCCGTGCAGTTCTATATCAACTACATCGGCAAACCGATGTCCTAAACGAAAAGAACCCGACTCGTTACGAAAACCATCATCATCCGGTTCATCCGTAAAGCAACCAAAACCCGGACCTGAATCACAGGCATTAAAACCATCAGTCTCTTCGTGGCTTGCATTCAGCGCATACCAGCTATCACCTTT
>Ga0164315_10002088_pt1 | contig 15244 bp, 18 predicted proteins | sample GuaBasSedimGuay6_FD_113737 | JGI IMG/M metagenome (GOLD analysis project Ga0164315, IMG submission 113737) | Subseafloor sediment microbial communities from Guaymas Basin, Gulf of California, Mexico - Guay6, Core 4569-2, 0-3 cm | ecosystem: Environmental > Aquatic > Marine > Hydrothermal vents... | reverse complement strand
TTATTGTTGGTAATCATGTTGTTGAAAATTACATTAGAACAACATTTCCAAAATATAAAATTATATCTTCAATTACCAATTGGCATGTATCGAAAGATTACGCTCGTGCTGAATTAGATCGTGGTGTTGATACATTAGTATTAAATTCCGCGTTAACTCGAGATCTAGATTTTATTAAAACTTTAGATTTATCTAGAGTTGAAGTGTTAATTAATGATGGTTGTGTTCGAAAATGCCCATGTCGATTTGAACATTACTCAATGGAAAGTCATAATAATCTAATATATGATCCGGATACAATGTATACTGATACTACTTTCTTTGCCAATTATCATGAGTGGGCCGAAGATTTTTGTACATTGCGACCAATTCCTGACCCACCAGTACTTAACTTACCGAATGAAGTTCCTTATGACTTTCAAATACCAGATGAAGAAGATGAAATATTCAACATGTATGTCGATCCTGAAGTTATTTGGGAATTAATGCCACATGAATTCGAACAATTAGTTGATATTGGTGTTGTTAATTTTAAAATGGCTGGACGTGAATTAATGATTCCACCAATGTTGTATATGTATATATTAAATACAGATGAACAACAACGTGAGATATATAAATTTCATGAAGATGCTATTGCTAAATATGATTTTCGTTAATCATCTTCTATCAGAAACAAAAACATAGAGATATAAATATGATAACTGACATTGAAAATGTAACACATGGTGGTCACAAATTAACCGAATTATTTTCACGAGTTAATGATAGTGGATTTTCTACAATTGATTATAAAACTATAACTGGACTCATTGAAGGATTAAATGAAGTCAATCGTGCAACGAAGTCATTTGGAAAAAAAGACTCACAAACATTTTCTAAACTGACATCGTTAACAATGGTAGCTTCTTCTCCTTATGGTCGACTTAAACAATGTTTGGCTATAATTGAGAAGAAGCGATCCGCATTACGCGATAATATCTTCATATTACGAAAGCAACGCAATAGAATTAAAAAACTAAATGTTAATATCTGTGAAGAACCAGAAGGTAGATTCCAAGATATCAATATTGAGTCATTTAGTTTAGAGATTGAAGAAATACAATGTTCTATTGCCGATTCGACATTATATATTGAAGGTGCTGTTAAGGAACTAGCATCATATCAAGATGCATATGTTCAGATTAAAACATCACACCATATTCCAGATGCATGGAGTGAATCTCATTATGAACAAAATGAGGTTGAAGAACATATTCGTTTAGCATTCCAACATGCCGTTCGAGATAAAATGATGACTGGACGAATTAATGTTGGAACCCAAGAATATTTAGAACAATTTGGTGTTTTACCATCCGTTGCAGATCATTATGTAACCGAATATTTAAACGAAATTCAGAAGAATATTACTAAAGCAGATATTGATACATTGTATACATTTTTAGATAAAGTCGCCGTTAAATTTAAAGATGAATATAAAAAATGTATCAAACAAATCGGATTAGATGCTTTGGTAACGCAACCATTATTATATAACGGTAAAGGATAATTAGGGGGAATTGTAGATGGTATTACATCCTGAATTAGAAAGGTTTATAGATGTATTTAAAGTTCAGAGATACCTTGAGATTGGATTGGGAGATGAAACTCATTTTCGTAATCTCACCATACCAATGAAGATAGGCATTAGTCCAGGTGTAAAAGGAGTTAGTGATAATGGTTGTATTATTCATGGTGTTGAATCTGATATTGGATTTCAATTAATTCAAGATAAAACATTCGAACTAATATTTGTTGATGGACTACATGAATATACACAAGTAATGAGAGATATTAATAATTCATTAGAATTACTTGAAGATGGTGGATTTATTATTGTTCATGATGTTAATTGCATTCATGATGATAAACCAGATGAAGTATTTGATAAAATTAGATCCAATCCGAATTATGGGTGGTGTGGTGATGTATGGAAGGCTGTAATGCATATTGGATTTTATCGAAGTGATTTAGATTATTGTGTAATTGTTGATCAAGATTGGGTTGGATTTATGGTCATTTGGAAACTTCCAGATGGACAACATCGAACTAAAACAATTTCTTCAACCACTGAACTTTATCCATGTGATTCATTAACTCGTAATTTTGCTTTTGTAAATACAGATATGTTTAATTTCGTTACTTTGGATTATGCTATTGAATTATGTAAAAATGTTAGGGGTATGTAATGGGATATAGAATTGGAATACAGATATTAAGTTTTAATAAACCGAAATACTTAGTTCAAACATTAGATTCATTAATGCGAATGAAAGGACCTAATGATAAAATACTTGTATTTGAACAATCGACTGAAGATGAAATTCGTAAAGAAGGATTAGCAATATGTAAAGAATATGACGATGTTCAAGTTATATTATCCGATAGAAACTTAGGACAGCGTGGTGCAACAAATCGAGTTATTGAGTCTGGATTTTTTAATGATTGTGAATATGTAATGGTGACGGATCATGATAATATATTTCATGAGAAGTTAGATATTTATGTTAATAAGTTAACAAGTAACCCATCTGTATGGGTAGCTACTGGATACAATAGTCCAGAACATGATATTGAACGCAAAGATGGCGAATGGTTGTTAAAAACTACAGCCAGAGCCGGACATATGGTACTTCGTCAAAAAGACTTTATGTCAATGGTGCCGATCGATGAGCAAGCTGGTTTAGATAATGGTTGCGCATGGTTTGCTGGTTTCGATTGGTGGTTAACTCATTGGTGTCCACAATCTCCAGGAATGAAACGAGCGGAGATTATTGCTGCTTACCCTGGTGGAGTTGAACACATAGGTCGTGAATCGACTTGGCAAGGAAAGTATGATGATGAATATACTGTAGAAGAAAATTTAAAGTTTAGAAATTCATCTATTGAAGAAATATTAAAGTTCTATAAACCTCGACATTCATACCAGAATGGTCAATATTGGTATGAAAAAGATCCCCCTAAAGCTAATGATAATTCCGATAGCAAGGGAGATGATTCATTAATCGTCAATCTATTTAAGTCTAATTTTAATAAGGATTTAAGTGATGATGAGTTAACGGTCGTTAAGGGTATGATTTCTAAGCGGGAAATGAAGAAATCTAAAATTATCGCCTTTAATTATCTCTGGCCAAGTTATGGTTTTACGTTTTTGAAGAAATCAATTGAAGCGATATTACCATATGTTGATAAGTATGTTCTTTATTTAAATGAATATTCTTATATTGGTAATCAATGTGATGGTCAAAATATAGCTAATGTTATTGCAATACTCAATTCATTAGATATGGATAAAATTGATGTTCACTTAAATCGTTCTTCTGATTTTTCACAAAGTGCTAAAGATAATAATATAAATTATTATATCCGAAAATGTATTGATGATTACAGTGGTAAATCTGATTATGTATGGTTAGTTCAATCTGATGAAGTTTATGATATTGACATGATACATGATGTTATTGATCTATGTTCAGATAAATCAATATCAAACTGTTTAATTACACAACCAATATGTTATATGGATAATCCACATTGGTTTGTGAATCCACATGAAGATTTTGATAGACCAACTGTTATTAAAAATGATCAACATGTAGATTTAACCGATAAAGAATTGCGTAGAGATATAACATTTCATCATTTATCTTATGTATTAACATCTGATGAAATTCTTGCTAAGTTTGCAAATTGGGGACATCGCGATGATGTTGATCTTGATGGTTTCTTGGTGACATTCAATCAATTGAAAACTAATAAATACTTATCTGGATTGCATCCGATATATCCAATGGTATATCGAAACGTTGCATTTACAGATATGAATGAACATTTATTTCATTCTTGGGTTAGATCTGCAGTTGGTTCAAATTCACCAAAATCAGACATAATTCGATTTGTATTGGATGAATTTATCGATGTTCCGTCACAAGTCGTATCTCACAATACAGTTATTGCATATGGAGATAGTCCACATAAACATTATGATGTTGGATTAGCTCAGATGTGTACTACTAAAGATTGCACTTTCTTTAAAGGAACAATTAAAGAACATATTCCATCTAAATTGAGCAATAACAATTCAATATCTGCAGTCATTTTAACCGCCGATGAATTGTTATATCAGAACATTCTTGAGATGCAACCTAAGGTTCGGGATTTTGGATGGTATTGTATATTTTATGATACTGATGAAGCATTAATCGAAATTAAGAAACTTGTTCAAAAAGCGATGAACATTGATACCCCTTGGGGACAAGATAAATTTCAACATTATGAAATTTATTATGATATATTTAGCGATGCTAATATTGATACTGATGATCGGTGCTGTTTAGCTCGAGTTCGAAAACGATAGGATATATTATGGATTGTTCAATTGTTACGCGTTCAATGTATCCAAGATTAACTGCAATGGCGCATTCATTATTGGTTGATACTGGATTTAAATATCGCTCTATATTTAATACAAATATGTCTCAATCTGGAACATATTTGGAAGAAGCTGTGTATAAGTGTGATACTAAATATGCAATTAATGTTGATGAAGATGCATTTGTGTTTAATGTTGACGCAATGCTAGATTTAGTATCGTATATGGATAAGCATGATTTTGGGTTTTGTGGTGTTCCTGATGGTGGGGTTATTCATCATCGGGAACATAATCCAATCGCACCAAATCCATTCTTTAATATATTTAATTGTGATTTACTTAAGAATTTCCCACCAATTGTTGTTCCGAAAGAGGACGATGATAAATTAAAAGGGATCTTTGATCCACAATTAATCGTTCATGAGCCAACTACTTTATTTAAGGATGGTGTTGATTGGAAGTATGATAATTTCCAATGGCAATACTATCATTTATTTTTTAATTGGCTATTACGTGGAATTAAACCATTATATTTGGATATTGATATTGGTGATGATGGCATCTCAACAATTGTTAAGAATCATAAAGGTGTTCCATTTTTAGAACACACATGGTTTGCGAGACATTATTACGATGGCTTTATTGATGGTGTCAATCATTTCAATCGTATTAATTCAATATATGAATCATATGTCGATGACCGTAAATATGATATAGGTATTGTTGTTCCATGTGATGGTGTTGATAATCGAATTAAACAAGATTTTATTCTTCGTGTAGAAAATCTCAATATTGATTTAAAATATCGAATACAATTTGTTGACGATGGAATATATACAGATGGGTATTTTAACCCAAGTAAATCGCGTAACCATGGAATTAAATCATTATTAAAAACATGCGATGTTATTGTATGTTGTGATATTGATATGGCTATTCCAAATGGGTTGTTAGAATTTACATGTCGAAAGTGTAAGCAAACTAATGGGTTTGTATTTAGTTATTCGCGTTTTATGAATTTGGATGATTGGCAACATTCATCCATTAAACAAATATTGAATGTTGGTGCTGCTTCATCTGGTGTAGGTGGTTGGATTGCAATGTGTTCTGTTGATTGGATAAAAATTGGTGGTTGGAATGAAGATCTTTATGGTTGGGGTTATGAGGATCAGGAACTTCATAACCGAGTACAGAATTTGAATATTCCTAGAATGTTTACAAATTCGTTTCCACTAGTTCATATTAATCATCCAGTTAGACAAACTAATCATATTGAAACTCAACGCCAAAATATTCAAATTGCTAATTCTTCAATGAATACTAATTGGTTAGAGGACTGAAACTAATAATGAAACATACAGTACTTACTATTGGCGATAAAGCATTAGGGTTGGGTGATGGGTTTATTCTATACTCAACAATATATGACTTAGCCAAAAAATATAATGTTAGACATATTGGAACACCACAATGTTATAATATTTTGAAGTATTTACATAACAATGGCGATGTTAAAATATTTAATATGGATACTCAAGGTCATTACTATGTAAATGATCACTTGAGAGCCTATAATTTAACTTATTGGGACACATTTGGTGGACTATGTAACTTTGGTGAACATGCATTAAATCTAACAAGACGATGTGCTGAATTGGAACCATTGATTAATAAACCATTACCAGATATTCCAATTAATGAAAAAGTAGAAACTGCCGTTAAAAAGTTCTTGTCTAACTTTAAAGGACCGATAATTGTAACTCAGCCTTTAGTAAATTAGAGGCTTCTAAGAGTGATCTTAGTCGAATAATTCCGTGAATTCAGGGGAAGCCTAATCATTAAGTTGTAGGTAATCCTGAGCGAAGCCCGAAAGGGAACGTGCAACGACTATTCCGAAAGGAAGTACACTCAAGTGAGTGGAAGCGCGGAACATCTTTATGTATATATTTAAGGAGAATTGAATGAATTATAATATTATGAATTATCATATCGATGATATTAATCGATTCTGGAGTAAAGTCTCCGTTAAATATATAAACAATATTCCAAATTTTGATGATTGTATGAATTGGGTTGGTGGAAAATCAAATTCAGACAGTTTATATGGATGTTTTTACATTAATGGTAAAAATGTTCAATCCCATAGATTTATTTATGAATGTTTTAATGGATTAATTCCAAATGGAATGCTTGTTTGTCACTCATGTGATAATCCATCGTGTGTAAATCCATATCATTTATGGTTAGGGACACATCAATTAAACAATTATGATAAAATGATTAAAGGTCGATCTGCTAAAGGATCTAATCATGGAAATTCAAAATTAACAGAATATGATATACCAAATATTGTATCTATGTTTCCAATTTACGATAATGCATATATTGCACGACAATTTAATGTCAATATAAGCTCAATACGTAATATTAAAATTGGCAAAACATGGACACATATTACGAAATTATAAAGATGATGATATAGTCTAGTCTATATAGAAATATATAGCAGCATAGAATTCATATGCGGAGAGATATTAACGATATCTCTTGAATATATACGTAATGTCATTCTGGAATAAAATGATCCCAGATTATAAACAGAAACAAATCGTTGATGGACTATTGAAAATGGGTGGTACTGTTATCCAAATTGGCGGTGATAATGTACCGATAAATATGATTAACAATAAAGCGATAAACTTGGTTAAAAGTACCAGTATTGATCAGACGCTAGCTTTAATTAAAAATGCAGATCTATTTGTTGGTGGAGATAGCTTTTGTCAACATGCATCAGCGTTTCTTAAGACTCCTTCGGTAATATATTGGTGCGGTACTAGTCCAGAAGCATTTGGATATAACACATCATCCAACATAGCACATCCTGAAATTGCTTATTGTCAAAAGAATAAGTCTGGACGCCCTACACGTTGGTTATATGATTACGATTATAAGGATAGGAATCATTGGGGCTCTCGTAACGAGTCTGGTTGGTCATGTCCAATTAAACTTTGTGAGAAAGCAATCCAGGTTAATGAAATGTTAGATGCTGCTGAAAGAGAGTTATCTATTGGAACTAAACGATCTTGGGAATTTGCTGATTATAAATATGAAATGGGAATGAAAAGTCAATGTTAAGTTATGGTCAAGCTTATATATGTCCAATTGATAGTGATGGTAATGATGCTAAACTGTTTATGTTTAGAGAGTTTCATATTGATGAAAATCGATACGATTGTATATTCCAAACAGTTGGCGAAATAGCTGATGATTTAAATAATCACTTTGATATGTTATTGAGTTTTGGTGATGAATATCTTAGATTTAATATATCACATCTCCAAGTTGCACACCAATCGTGGGAATCTGAATCTGTTGCTATGCCTAATGGTAGTACTGATGGTATTGTATCCGTTGATTTTACAAATAAATATGTTGTTAATTTTATGGATATTACTAGATATTCTAAATATGGTCATTTACCAACTAAAATGAGAACTAATCTCGAACGTATTAAATTATTGGAGACGTAATGGAAACGGTATCGTTTATTTGTACAGTTTTTAATCATAAGTTGGATTTAGTGCAACGAATGATTGATTCTGTTGATCAAGCAATGATGTATCGTCCAGAGTTTAATTATGATTTTATAATTATCGATAACGGTGATGTGAAAGGAACATATGTTAAATTACATTCTGAAACATCACTTCATATTTTTGATAATGATACTAACTCTGGATATTGTGGTGGGAATAATATTGGTATTAGGCAATCTAATGCACAATTCATATTTATAATTAATCCAGATATTATAATTGATAATTCACTATGTATTGATTGGATGGTTGGGGCTTCAAAATTAAATGATTCGGTTACAGGTTGGTTGATTGGAACTTCGGAATGGTATACATATGCCTCATCGTTTCCAACACAATCTAAGTATGAATCGAAGAATTTGCCATATTATCCAAATGAACCAACTCTTAATAAACCGGGAGCTTGGAAATCATTTACATATATTGATGGTTCGTTTATGTGTTTTCCTAGAAACCTTGCGGTTGACATTAGTGGTTTCGATGAAGATATTTTTCCAGGGTACTTTGGTGAAAATGCATTTTGCTTTAAAGCATTTCTTGCAGGGTATCATGTTGAGAATGTCCATGTTAAAGGGTTGTATATCCATAAACATGGTAATAGACAACCGTCTGAAGAAGCTAAAATTCATATGTGGTCTGAAACTGGAAGACAGATTTTCTATGAGAAATACGCATTGCCTAATTGGGATAAGTTTATTGAGTATTTAAATAGATAACATAGGAATAATATGGCGACTAAAAAAGAGCACGTATTGTTTAAGTCACGAGTCGTTAAGTGTAAATGTCCAATGTGTAAAACATTACATAAGCAATCTATAGTTTGGCGTCGATCTACTCGACCTTGGATATATTGTAATATATGTAAACCAAAAGCTGTTACTCGTGGAGGGCAAACATCACCAGTGAGAAACATGTATTCTAGTTCATCTCATGGTGGATTAGCTGAATAACTTTTGGTTTCTTTTCAAATATCTTATATAGATATTATATTTAGAAATATGGCACTTGTGTTATATTTTCCAAGAATTAGATGAAAGTCAGTATTTATTTCTTCCCTGCTCAACTTCGGTTGATGGTTGGGTGCTCCAACTGCAATTTTTGGAATTAGTTCTAGATAGATTTATCTATCTGGAGCTTTTTCCTTTTATTTTTTTTGGGAGATTTTTATGTTTATTGTATTCGAGGGAGTTGATCGTGTCGGTAAGACCACTACAATTGAATATGTTGCGAAACAGTTACGAGATTTAAATTATGATGTTGTTGTTGTATCAGAGTCTAATGATCCAGTAATGCAAATAATTAAACAAAGCGATTACACCATGGAAGAGATTATTCCAATGGTGGATAATATGCGTTCACAACACCAACATTTAATTGGTGATTTTGTTGAGAGTAAAAGTATATTATTATGGGATCGTTATTTTGATTCTACTTGGGTTTATGGCAATTCCGTTATACGTGGTCATGATCATTGGGAAAAGAGAATTTTCGATGCTATTGTTCCAGACATAACTATATATCTTTATGGCGATATTGATGAAATTCTTAATCGTATTGGATCTGAACGTGATCGATTTACCGATGGTGATAAAGCGAAAATTGAAGAGCGACATGAGTTATTTATGGAGCTATATAAAACTAAAGCTCATAAACGCGATATATTAAGTATTGATGCAACTAATTATTGGAGTGATTATGGTAAATTTGGAATTGAATCCAGTAAACAAGAAATTTCTGGTATGGTAACTTCCAGTATACTTAATAAATATATATATCAATTTGCTAAGGTTTCTGCCTAGTAAATATATTTAGGTTCGCATTTAAAACAAAAAAATAAAGATATTAATACATTTAATTAATTGAGTTGGAAAATGAAAACACATAATTTCTATGCAGATTTGTTAATATCATTAAGAACGTTTTTTGATAGATGTGTATTTCCAAATGATGAAATTAAAGGGTACCGATTTAACATTGGTAATCGAAGTTTACAATTAAATTATGAAACTAAATTCGATTTACCATGGATGATGATTGAATATCAAACATCTCGACCAATTGCATATCAATCGCATACTTGGTTGAAGTCACATTTTGATAATATTTCAAAATACCCGGTACTATTTAATAAAACTAAAAATTTAACATTGATGATGCAGGAAGAACTATTTGAATTTACAATACAAGCAACTGTGAATTGTGAATCTCAATTACAAGCATTATCATATCAACGCGCTATTGATGAATATCTGGTACATAATAGATATTTTCAACTGTATTCATTTTTTTCATTCTTTACTATTGATGATTATTTATTGCATGATTCGATGTTCGATATACATAACGATCAGATTTATAATTTATTCTTACGACATGATGTATTAAAGAATGATAGTGTATATAGTTTTTCAGTTAAATACGAACCTTTAATTCGAATGGAAAGCTCAGATGCTTCTATTGGAACATCTGAACAACGTTCATTTCCAATCACAATGTCTTTAACTATCATTAACCCATTACCGATATATGTTGAAATTCCAATTGAAGAGCGGGCTAAACCATCTCTAACTAAGACGTTTACTCAATCTGATGTATATATACCATTGGATACTCGATATTCAATAGTTAAGGTTGATGTATTGTGTGATGATGGTAGTGGATATGTAATACCATCTATTGTATATGATGAGGTTAAGTTTGATGTTCCATTGAATTATAGAAAATTAAATATATACGATGATGATTCTGAATTTGATTTTGAGGGTAATCTGTCTGGAACGATATCTAAAGAGAAATCATTAGGGACATTTAAGACAATTATTGACGATTTAAATTACGAATTAGACTATGAGTTATATGAAGATGTAAATGATGATGTTCGAATGTTACGTTTGTTTGGTCCAGTAACTGGTGTTGTTGTACAATTGAAAGATATGACTCAATTTGGACCAAGTTATGTTTCTGGGTGGTTTAATGGGGTTATCGATGGTACACCTAAAAAATTAGCAATAGAAGGTGAACTTGAAGAATTTGCTAGAACTATAATTTTATCAGATCATATGGTTCGAATTGATAATTCAACTAAGTTGGTTAGAAAATATACAGTTTCACCTCAACCGTTTGGCAATTTACGAACGTTAATTACCGATTTTAATGCAAGGTTGTTGTCTCTAGATATTAAATCAACATATGTGACAGAACTATTATTCTTTTATGATCTTAGATCATATACAATACCAGTTGTAATTGCATTTGATGATGCTGGTAATTTTAAACATTCATTTGAATATACACTTGCTGATATTAAGCTTCGTGGATGTGTATATGGAAAGTTGAATCCTAAACAAATGACATTTGATGTTGGGATACATATTAATGATGAAGCATTTAAATTAGTATCCGTTAAATGTGATTTTGTATTTCACTCACATGTTGGATTTGGTGGTGCAATTATCGATAAGATAAATCTAAATATTACTGATGATATAACTCCAGTTAGTTCTACAGTTGGATCAGCATCATATTTTAAAGATGATTTTATTGAGATTGAACAGGTTGATAATAAACGATTGGTTCAAAATGTTATTTTGCAAGATTCACAACAGGAACATTTTGTTATTCCGATTGATGATTCTAATGATGTCAAAATTAAAATTAATTTAGCATCTGGTTTTGATTTTAATGATATTTCAGATTCGGCATATTGGAGATTTTATTTGAATTCGAATAGTCACATTATAGATTCTAATACGGATGGGATTCATCTAATTGAAAGAACAGATGATGATTCTCCAAACATAATCTATTTTTATTGTATTGAAAGTATCTATAACACATTTTTTCGAGATCAAATTAATATTGACAATCCAATTTTCTTTCAATTGTATAAACTGAAGCGAGGATAAATATGCCTACATATAGATCAAGATCTAATACACCACAAACTGTGTATTATGACCAGACGTTTTTGCCTGGTAAAGATGTAATAAGTAAACGATATATTAACCTTGAACGATATGATTTCTTAACTAAGATTAGCGATGAACCATTTGTCCAAGACATATTGGTTCACGATGCTGTTAATGCAGCTGCAATATCTAGGTTATATGATTTTTATCGTTCAATTACATTGCGACTTAGCGATGATGGTGCATCAGATGGTAATACAGTTAACGTTGCTGTATTAGCTGGTGACACAGATAATATTAATGACTTTATGATTCTTGGCGAATCAACATTTACAAAAACGTTAATTGGTACTGGAATCTCATCGTGGGGATCAGACTCTGGATTAACAATTGACAATATTAAACTTAATGCTTATAAGTTTTTTTATGTAGCAATAACTTCGATTACATTACAGAGTGGAGCTACTGTTAACTTATATATTAAATCAATTAAACAATAACGGAGGTTATTACAATGGCTGCAATCGATATTAATAAGCTGATTCAGGAGTCTATGACAACCAACCTTGAGCAAGAACAAGAGGTTGCTGTTGATACCGATACTGATAATGCTATGGCTGCTCTTGAAGAAGGTATGAAAGATAAGCTTATGGATGGTGATGATAAAGATAAAATTAACAAAGCTGCTAAGAAAGGCACCGACGATAAGGATGATGATGATGATCCTAAAGACGCTGCTGGTGGTGGTGCTGCTGGAGTTGTTGGTGCTGGACTCCTTGCTAAGCGTTATCTTGGTCGTAACAAAAAGTAAACGAGGTAACTATGTCTGATATCAATACAATGGTCAATGAAGGCTTTATGGGACGTACATTTCGTAAAGTAACTGGACAAGGGCCAAATATGGATGATCGAATGCATAATGTTAAATCAGCAGTTAAAGGTGCTGGTGGAGCAATTAAGCAAGGGTTCTCCCATGCTAAAGATGCTGTTATGAGTAATCCTGGTGCTGCTGGTGCTGGTGCTGCTGGTGTTGTTGGTGCTGGACTACTTGCTAAACGGTTCCTTAGTCGTAAGCGAAGATAATAAAGAGGTAACTATGTCTGACATTAATCAAATGGTTACTGAAGGGTTTAGTAAATATGTTCGAGATGCCAAGATTAGTACTGGGCATGGTTCTTTCAAAGACCATATGTCTCAAGCTGGTGATAATGTAAAAGTTATGGCTAGTAAAGCTGGTAAAGCTACTGTTAAGTACCTTAGAGATAACCCAGATATGGTTAAAGGTGCAGGTATCGCAACTAGTGTTATTGGTGCCGGACATATTGCTAAACGATATTTAGATCGAAGAAGATAATTTTTTATAAAACGATACAATAGGAGATATCCATATGGAACTTTTAAATGTACTTCTTGAGAATGAAACTATGCAAGCTGATGTTCAGTCTCACGAGGCTGAAATTCTTGAAGCTACTGAGATTTATAATACTTTCCCTCAGGAACTTAAAACCCACATTAATGAGAACATCGAGAACTTTCTCGGTGCTGATGTTCAGGAGACTTATGAGAATATGAAGTCTTTTGTTGAAGGAGCTGTATTTCAGTTACTTCATGAGATGACCGATCAGATTGCATCCCCTACTGAAGCTTAATCAGTAATTGATCTGCGAATAAAAAATGAGGTAGGCATAGTGCCTACCTCATTTTTACTGTTTACAAATCGGTATAACTTTATATATTATGATTAATTATGAAAAATTTTGGTCAACTTGGAGCTAATTACATTTCACATAAGATCTTTTTAAATGAAGGAAAGATTGGACGAGCCATTAAAAAAGGATTATCATCAACAAGTTTTAATGCAGATATTGTCCCCTTAGTTTATTTACATCTTATGAAACAGAAACACCCAGGATTAGATGATGAGACAATTAGGAACAAAGCGACACAAGCATATCGGAGCGCTTCCAGGAATAATCGATCGTAAACCTATGTTCACCCCAATAACATCGAGGAAAGTAATGAAAGTATCCACAGAGAACATTATTAATACACAACATTATTTAATGGAATTATCGTCATTGGGTGGAATGGGAATGAGTAGACCAACATCTAGTATTCGAAATCGATTCTCTAGTGCTGGTAATAGAAGTGTAGGTCAACCAAATCAATATGGTATTCAACCAAAACAACGACCAAGAAATGTTGTTCGATATGCTCAAGCTAACACGAAAGCAACAACAGCAATTCCTGCACAAAAAACTTCATGGGGTAGTCGAGGTCACTGACAATGTATCGAAAAAAATAAGTAGGAAGAAGGATTAGATCCCTCTTCCTACGGTTTTGATTAATTACCGTTGTTATTGTTTGTTATGTATATTGGTGTTTTATCAACATACTGTGGAATTTCATGGGATGAATTGCATACAATGGATACTGGAATATGTTTAGTCCATTCATATTTTTTCCAAATAGATTCTATATCGGAATAGAAATCAGTAAGCATTATTACTAAACTGATATCATCACCTTCATCAAATGATTCTTCGATACGATCAAAGCAATATTTATGAGATGTGCCTCCTCCACCAATAGCTTCGAACAATAAATCATGTATTGTCGTTTGATTACATTTATAAAGTTTATCTCTATGTACTCTAACATCGTGTCGCATAATTCGAACTTCATCGAAATATCGAATAGATTGCATTAATACAGAAGCGAATTTCTTTATATCTGGACCACTGACACTTCCAGATTGATCTTCCAATATAATTAATTGGCTAGGTTTTTCCTCTACATCTTCAGTTGGGTAATATAACCCTAATGCAAAAGGTCTTTTTTGTAAACCTTTCCAACTTCTATTGGAACTGTCTGGGACTAATTTTTGTGAAATGCTTTTATCTAGCAAACTTGTCCAAGGTATTTCAAGCTTAACGATATCTCGGATTAGTTTACCTACAGCAGATCCAGATTCTGAACCTTTGAATAAGTTTTCAACAGTATCCAAGATAGTTCTGGCTTCAGCTTGTAATGATTCTATTACTTCTTTGTCAATTTCACCTGCACCATTTCCAGGTTTAATGTCTGTAATAACAGTGTGATCTTTACCATTAATTTCAACTTGATAATATTCAATGCCATTTGGTAATGTTTGAATACCACCTTTTGTTTTAGCATTATCAATTAGCCAATTATATACTTCGGTAACTGTCGTATATGCTTTATTGTCAACTAAGTCATCGATTATGAATGCATCTTCTGGTACTTCAACTTTGCGCATAATCCCTTTATCGATATCGTGTTTTAATGATACATTGATGATGTGATCT
>Ga0164315_10002086_pt1 | contig 15250 bp, 6 predicted proteins | sample GuaBasSedimGuay6_FD_113737 | JGI IMG/M metagenome (GOLD analysis project Ga0164315, IMG submission 113737) | Subseafloor sediment microbial communities from Guaymas Basin, Gulf of California, Mexico - Guay6, Core 4569-2, 0-3 cm | ecosystem: Environmental > Aquatic > Marine > Hydrothermal vents >... | reverse complement strand
GTACGAACCTGGGATCTTTACGATCAGGTCGTCGGCGCCTGGGGCTCGGCCCTCGAGGCCCTGCTGGCAGTGGGCGGTGGCGAGAGCGGCCAGATCAAGCCGGGCAGCAAGAAGGAACGACGATTCCCACCGATGGTACGTTTTCTTGGTCCCTTTCACCTCAAGGCCGGCAAAACGGCCACACACGAAATCGATGTGCCGCTCTACGTCGGTTCGGTCCGGGTGATGGTCGTCGCCGCCGACGGCTCAGCCTTCGGACGTGCGGGCAAGGATGTACCCGTTCGAAAGGAACTGATGGTCCTGGGCTCCCTGCCGCGTATCCTGGCGCCAGGCGAGAAGATCCAGTGGCCGATCTCGGTATTCGTCATGGAGGGCGGCCCATCGGCGGTGCGCCTGACGGCCAAGACCGAAGGTCCGGTGACGATCGATGGTCAAGGCTCTCGGGATTTGAAATTCTCCGGCCCCGGGGAACAATTGGTCACCTTCCCCATCAGCGTCGATGAGGGCCAAGGCGCGGCGAAATTCACCGTCACCGCCAAGGGCGGCGGCGAGAGCAGTCGGCATGTTATCAACCTGGAAGTCCGGCATCCCTCCAGGCCGGTGACGACCGTCAAACGCCATCGAATAGCTCCGGGCGGGACCTGGCATACGATGGTCGAACTGCCCGAGAGGGAGGAAGGCCGCAGCGTCTCCCTGGAAGTTTCGCGGATCCCGCCGATGGATCTTGACCGAAGGCTTGATAGGTTGATCCACTACCCCTACGGCTGTCTTGAACAGACCATCTCGTCGACCTTCCCGCAGCTCTATCTGGGCCGCGTCGTCGAGCTCGGTCCCGATCAGCTGAAGGAAATTGAAAAGAACATTGGCGCTGCCCTGGAGAAGCTCCGTCAGTTCCAGTTGCCCAACGGGGGTCTGCAACTCTGGCCTGTGAGTTCCGGTGGTTTCTGGACCTCCAACCCCCAGCGAGAAGCCGATCAGTGGGCGACCACCTACGCGGGGCATTTCCTTCTCGAAGCCAAGCGGGCCGGATACAGGGTCCCCTCCGAGGTATTGCAAAACTGGGAGACGTACCAGCGTGAAACGGCACGGCAGTTCTCCTCCGACACTGATGCCGACATCATTCTCCAGGCCTACCGGTTAGAAATGTTGGCCTTGAGCGGGGCGGCCGAACTCGGCGCGATGAACCGTCTGCGAGAAACTCCACGCCTGCCCACCCTGGCACGCTGGGAGTTGGCGGCGGCCTACGCCCTGGCCGGACGCCCGGAGGCGGGGCAGGCCCTGATTGCCGGGGCCTCAATTGAATTCCCACCCTATTCCGAGTTGGGCGGAAACTACGGCAGCGAGGTCAGGGACCAGGCCATTGTGCTGGATAGTCTGGGATTCCAAGGCCGCGATGAACATACGGCGGAACTGGTCAAATCTCTTTCCACCGCTCTGAGCAGTGATCGCCCTCTCTCCACACAGTCCGTTGCCTTCGCCCTGATGGCCATCTCCCGGAACATCGGGGATGCCCAGGTTCGCTGGGGATTTGAACTCACACTCGAAGGCGACACTCCAGTGCATATTGAGGGATCGAAGGCGGTAGTCCAGCGAGACCTGCCCCAACGATCGGCACAGCTGGCCATCGAAAACCCGTCGGAGGAGACTCTCTACGGCACGCTGTACATCAGAGGCATCCCGGCGCGAAACGAAGAACAGGCAGTTTCTCAAGATTTGAACCTGAAAATTCTGTTCGAAGATGGCGAGGGGGAAAGACTCAATCCGGGAAAACTGGAGCAGGGCATGGACTTCGACTACGTGGTCGAACTGTTGAATCCCGAGGGTGGCAGACGCCTGGAAAACCTGGCATTGACCATCCCGGTCGCGGAAGGCTGGGAGATCCGATCGGTCGATGTCGAGGAAATTGCCCTGGACCATCAGGACATCAGGGACGCCCATGTGGACCTCTTCTTCGACCTGGCATCGGGGGAGTCGCTGACCGCGACGATTTCGGTGACCGCAGCCTTCAAGGGCCGTTTCTACCTGCCGATGGTCTCAGCCGAAGCTATGTACGATCCCTCGATCGCGGCCAGAACTCCAGGCCGATGGGTCGAGGTGGGGGGGCCGTAGCCGCTGGGTCATGAAGTTCTTTAAAGACCCAAGGAAACCGCCCAGCGGAAACTGGAAACTGGAAACTGGAAACTTTTGGCTTTAGGGATTCCCATGAGGACGAAAAACGTACGTGGCATCGTCGTGGGAACCAACACCCGGAAGGCTGCCTTCCGGGTGTTGGGGGCGCTGGGTCTTGCTTTTCTTTCTTTCGTACTCTTTGTCCCGGTCGTTGAATTCTCCGACCCTCTGGGAACGGCGATTCTGGACAGAACGGGCAGGCTCCTGGGGGCGGTGACAGCCTCGGACGAACAGTGGCGTTTCGGAGCGCCTACGGAGATTCCCGATAAATTCAGGCACGCCCTGCTCGAATTCGAGGATCATCGCTTTGACCACCACCCGGGCGTCGATCCCCTGGCTCTGGCTCGGGCTGCCTGGCAGGATCTCAAGGCAGGGGCGATCGTCAGCGGCGGATCGACCATCACGATGCAGGTCGTACGCCTCTCCCGCCACGGCCGGCCCCGTACGGTGCGCGAGAAGGCCGTCGAGTGCCTGCTGGCCCTACGCCTGGAGCTCTCCCTCTCCAAGGAAGAAATCCTCAGGCTCTACGCGGGCTACGCTCCCTTCGGCGGAAACACCGTCGGCCTTGAGGCAGCCGCATGGCGATATTTTGCACGCAGTGCTCAGGATCTCTCCTGGGCAGAGGCCGCCACCCTGGCCGTGCTGCCCAACGCACCTGCCCTGATCCACCCGGGGAGGCACCACGAAACACTACTGCTCAAGCGCAATGCCCTCTTGCAGCGATTACACCGGCTGGGACTTCTGGATGCGATGGCCCTCGAGTTGGCCCAGGCCGAACCCCCACCTCCCCCTCCGCGGCCGATGCCCCGTCTTGCGCCCCATCTCCTGGACCGGGCTCGACGAGAGCTGCCGAGAGGAGGCATCACCGGGACCAGTCTGGACCTGGAGATCCAACGCCGGCTGACCCAGATCCTCGATCGACATCATCGTATCCTTGAAGGAAACCACATCGACCATCTGGCCGCTCTTGTAGCTCGGACCGGCTCCGGTGAGGTCCTGGCCTACGTGGGCAACGTCGGCGAACCCGGCCACGAAGGCGCCCAGGTCGATATCATCACCGCGCCGCGATCTTCGGGCAGCATTCTCAAACCCTTTCTCTTCGCTGCCATGCTTTCAGACGGGGAAATCCTGCCCAATGAATTGGTTGCCGACATCCCGACAAGGATTGCCGGCTTTGCGCCCCGAAATTTCGACCAACAATTCTCAGGCGCCGTGCCCGCATCGGAAGCCTTGAGCCGTTCCCTCAACGTGCCGGCCGTTCGTATGCTGCGTTCACACGGCATCGGCCGTTTTGCCGACCTGCTCAAGACTCTGGGGCTCGGCACCCTCTTTCGGCCTGCTGATGATTACGGACTCTCCCTGATCCTGGGCGGCGCCGAAGTCACACTCTGGGAAATGACGGCTCTCTATGCGGGCCTCGGGCGAACGGTCATGGGGGTCAGGGATCAGGAAGTTTTTCTCCCGTCAGGAAGAAAGAGGGGGAGCAGGGAAGCGGACTCTGGGTCCCAAGTTTCTGGTCTTCATCCTTCCATTCGTTCCGGTACCACCGGGTTGGGTGAGAGTCCCTGGACCACTGACTTCCGGCCCCTCAGTTGGCGAGTAGATGCCACCGAGAGAGGAACACCGTCGCCCTTTGACGCCGGAGTCGCTTTCACCACCCTGCAAGCCCTTCTGGAGGTGTCTCGGCCGGGCCTGGATGCATCCTGGAAGACCTTTGCTTCGTCCCGGCGAGTTGCCTGGAAGACCGGCACCAGTTACGGTTTCCGTGATGCCTGGGCCATCGGGGTGACGCCGGAATTCGTCGTCGGTGTCTGGGCGGGAAACGCCGACGGCGAAGGCCGCCCGGGTCTGACCGGCCACTCGGCAGCGGCCCCGGTTCTATTCTCGATTTTCGACACCCTGCCGTTGGGCCCCTTTTTCGAGGAACCCGAACTGGAAATGCGAGAACTCGAGATCTGCTCCCACAGCGGATTACGGGCCGGCCGAGACTGTGGAAAAACTCGGATTGCTGCGGTTCCGGCCTCCAGTCTGCCCGGCCGAATCTGTCCCTACTGCCGCATCGTACATCTCGACCCCGGCGGCCGTTTTAGAGTGGATGGGGGATGTGAAGAACTCTCGAGAATGCTGCACCCATCCTTCTTCATTCTGCCCCCGGCGATGGCGGCAGAATACGCTCGGAGGCATCCCGACTACCGGCCCCTGCCACCCTGGCGTACAGATTGCCGCCCGGAGGCGGAGAAAGGCCGCATCAGCTGCCTCTATCCCACCCAAGGCGCCAAAATCTATGTACCCCTGGAACTCGACGGCAGGCGGGGGCGCTTCGTCGCCGAGGCTGTCCATGCCGATCCTCGAGGCACTATCTTCTGGCATCTCGACCATCACTATCTCGGCCGCACCCATGGTGAACACCGAATGCCGATGGCGCCCGAACCCGGCGAACATCTCCTGACCCTGGTTGCCGCCGACGGCACCACGCTCTCACGGCGTTTTGTGGTACTCAGACGACCCGACGATGTGGTCAGCCCATAGCTTTTCAGGGTCGGAAGAAGAGGGAAGGCGTGACTGAGGCGCCTTCTTTCTTCCTACTCGATGTATCCAAGTGCCTTGAGCTGTTTCTCTTGATGATCCGAAATCTGCTTGGTGTCCGTGTTCTGCTGCCAATTTTTCTTCTTTTTGTCGATGAGAATGATCGGATTCTCCCAACGAAGGGACTTGCGCTCTTTTCGCGCTGATATCAAAAGACCGTCAACCTCATCAACCGACAGACATAACTCAGCCCATTCGTAGCCCCAATCATGAAGCTCGGTGTTGCACACTCGCCATAGATCATCAGAGTCGGATGAGACACGGTCATCCACGAGTTGGATGATCTCGTCACTTGTCTCTTTTTTGAGCGTAGCTCGGAAACGACCGCTGAGCTTTCGCCCAAAAAGCTTGGCCGGGTCAATGCCGTATTTCACGTGAATCCTGGCGTCGGCTGGAACCCACACCCTGCGACAGCCGGTATTGATCTGGACTACAGCACGCCTGGCGCCGTGCAGGACGTAGGTGTCGACCTCACCGATGATGGCAAAGGTCCGGAGTTCCTGGTCAATAAATGGCTGATCAATTTTCGGCATGACAGGTCTTGGCGCATCATAATTGATCTCGGCCAGCTGAGGGCAATGATCAAATTCATATCGTTCGGTCCTCATCGGCAAAAAGCCCGGGACGAACTGCCATACCACGTTGCCCTGCAAGTCGATCTCGAAGATACGGCCGCCATGGCTGGATGCGATCATCAGGTTGCCATTGGGCAAAGTCACCTGTGAGCCGGCTACAGAGGAGAAGAAGTTCGGGGCGGTGTACTCCCAAACAACCGCTTTGGTCACTGGATTGATCATCATGATCATACTGTTCCGATACGTATCCAAGTCCCGTGGCCGGTTGTTGAATACAACGATCAGACCGGCATTGACGCCTGAGGCAATCATCCGTGCCTCGTGCTGTCGGTCGAGGCCTTCTCGAAAGGTCCACACCACATTGCCGGTTTCCTTATCAATGATGAAAATGCAATCCAGATGGCGGGCGCTCATCAGGATATTTCCTGGTTGAAAGCGCTTATCGCCGGCTTCGTACCATTGATTGGAGGTCAGCTCGTGGACCGAGTTGATGTGGACCGGGTCATCGCTCGATCGATCGTAGAAGGGAAAGTCTGTTTGCAGATGTTCGAGTGATCGCCACTGCCAGACAACCTCGGATTTTCGGTTGACCTCCAAGAGGTAGTCGGTTCCCGATTTCATGGATCGCAATGGCAGAAGATAGTTGCCGTTGGCCAATCGGATTAAATCGTGGTGCAGGAGATCTTCCTTTACCTGCGGACTCCACGACCATAAAAGCTCGCCGTGCCAGTCATACACCTTGAGCCGGTTATCGACGCCGAGCAAGGCGAGACGACCTTGCTGATCCAGCTTCGCCCTTCCAGCCGCCCGAAGTTTGGGCCAGTAATGGATCAGGCGACCGTTCATGTCCAGCAGCATCGGCACCCTACGTTCATAGAGCACCAAGTTGACCCCGCTGGAACATTTTTCGGGCTCGAAGTGATTGACCCAGGTGGCAGTATCGAGCTCTGGGATCTCCAGGTGGATGTTGTCCAAGGCCGCTGGATCATCAATGATCTGATCCACCGAACCTTCCGAACCACCACAACCTGACTGCACGATCACGCCGACCAACAAGAAAACGATCTTGGCTTTAGTTTGCCACAAGAATCGATACAATTTCTCCATGGTTCGCAAGTCTACCTGAGCCGCCTCCAGTCCATCCAAAAAGGCAGCTTCTCAAACCCAACATACGTCACCAGATCCGGCCTCAACTGCAAAGCTGAAGAGTGGCGGCGGTGCCAGGAGCACCGCCGCCACCACAAAAGAGGGAGCCCGGGCCACTCCGACCATCATCGGGACAACGTCTTGGGCAGTTCGAGGACTTCTTTACAATTGGCCGACGACGCGTTATTGACAAAATCGATTACTTCTTGCCAGAATTCCAGGATCTCGTCGCCGACCCCGGCCAGGATGTCGGCCTCGGCGGCCGCCACCAGTTCGGCGATCGTCATTGCAGGATCTGCATCCTCGGGCAAGGGCACCGATCCCTCACAGAGGCCACCGAGACTGCGGCCCGATTCAACCCTCTCTGCCGCAATATTGAAATGCAGCGCGAGCAGGTGGCGCGCCAACCGATCGGCGACCGTCTCCGCTTCATTGGGACGGCACAGCAGATTACGCGCACCCTCCAGGGTTGTGGTATCCCAGAGCTCCGAAAAGACGAGGGAACCCTCGTTGATTCGAGCCAACCACCCTTCCAACTCTTCGATGGTGAACTTGGCATTGTGCCTTCCAGCCAGGGCAAAGCGGATCTGGTTGCACCAGAAACCCGGTCCTCCAATCCCGGAGCCGGGAACTGCGCCGACAGCCACAACCGCACTGGAGCAGATAACGCCATCAGTCTCCGCAAAGTAGACACAGGCGGTATTTTCCACGGCCTTCCCGTCTGCGGCGGGCTCATCAAAGACCACCGTGACCGTAAAGAGCACGCTCTCGCCAGGCACGAGGTCACCGATGTCCCAGATCAGCAAGCGATCCAACTGCTCCGTCGGCGACGGGTCAACCGCCACGATCGTAAACGCCGGAACTTCGCTTCCGTCGTCGGCTAAAACTGTCGGAATGGTCTCGGTCACACGGACCACGGTCGCATCGCATTCACTGAGATTCTCAACGGTGATCGTGAAATCTACCTGATCGCCAACATCAACACCCGAGGCCGAGGCCACTTTGTCGATGGCCAGCCAGGGGCAGGGGTCATCATCTCCATCTCCCTCTCCAAAGTCCACACTGACGTCATGACCCGAAGGGTTGCTGACGTCATAACATTTGAGGTTGGGGCCGGCCTGTTTGTACCCGGTACCAAAGGCGTCGAAATGCGCGACCAAGCCATCGTCACCCTCGATATCAACAGCGATCTGCACAACCTGACCGTCTGCGATGTCACCGATGAAGAACTCTGCGATGAAGGCCGGATAGATTCCATGAGGCGGGAACGAATGGCCCGTGCATGGGAAGACTGGCGTATTAAAAACAAACGCAGCCGGGTCAAGAGCCACCGATGTGCCATCGGGCAGACCGAGGCTCCCTCCGGTCAGAAGTGCGGGGTCGTTGACCTAAAGCACGACAAAGACCTCGTAGGTCGTGGTATCCCCGCTGCCCGACCCAAGATTTTCGATATTCAAGACAAAATCACCGGTCTCAACGACATGCCCGCCATTCCGGGGATCTTCGGAATCGGGATAGAGCCAGAGCTTCGAACCCGCCTCAGCGGATCCAGGCAACAGCGTTGCCACAATCAAGATCGCCATGATGGTGAGGGCCACATTCGTCCGCCGGACAGTATTGGTACTCATTGGTCTCCCCCTCGCATTACCCTGAAATCTCGACGCTGGGCGTACCAACAGCTCCTACACCAAAGAAGTTGGATTTGCGGTTGCCTGATCTTCAATATGGATCCCGACGCCTGTCGGGTCAAGTGATGGTAGTCACCAACGACCCTTAAGGCCCGGCCAGGAACCCAATGCTACCCGTTGCGAGCCCTTCTTGCGTCCCTGCATCCCAGCGTCCCAGCGTCCCAGCGTCCCAGCGTCCCAGCGTCCCAGCTTCCTGGCGTCCCAGCTTCCCAGCCTCTACGACCCCGGAATCAGAGCTACCAACTCCGTCGCCGTGGCGCCGGAAAGTTCGTCGCGGATTCCGACTGCGACCCTGTCGCCTTCCGGACGGGTACGCACCGTCACCTGGGCAGTTCCCACCGTCAAGGAGTCGTCCTCCGGTACGGGGAGCACCAAACGGAACTGCTGCGGTTGAGCGATGGTGCCGTCGGATGCGCCCACACACAAGACAACGGTGACCACAGCCCGACTGTCATCACCAACGAGCAGGCCGACTGCCGGGATCTCCAAGTGGACCGGCCACAGCACCGTGCCGTCTTCTGCTTCCTGTCTCTCATCAACCCTCACGTTAAGGCCCAGAGTATTCATGCCTTCGCCCCACACCAACTGGGACACAACCGAGTCGGTCAATCGTTGCTCGGGCGTACGGTCGAGAATCTTGGCCGGGTGGCGAACCCTGAGCCCCGAACCCTTGACTTCCAATTTCACCGAATGTGCCTGACCATCTGTAGGACCTGGACGGTCAAACCCGATGACATAATAGGTTGAGGTTGTTTCAACAAAGGCGTCTACGAAGACATCGAAGTTCCGGCTGTTCCCAAAGAAGCCGCCACCACTGCCGTATCCCAGGTACTGGGCGCCTTCGATGGCATCATTGACCTCGGAGAAATCGTAGCCCCTGGTCGAGGGCCCTACTGACTGGCTCGCCGTGGCGGTGAACGGGTCCTGGGCACCGAAATCGGTGTCCATGGCCTCGGTATCACGCTCAGAAGCGTCCACGACATGCACCGTCACCCCAGCGGAATGGGCAGTGCCGATCACCCTGTCAAAATCCAGCCGTAGATCACGCTCAGTGCCCCAAAAGTCGGGCAGATCCAGCGCCAAAAAGGTGCTGAATCGATTGTAGAAACGCCGGTAGATATCGATGCCGGGGCGGAAGGTCATGTCTTCGGTGACCCAGATCAGCGAGGTGCGTCCCCCTCGACTAGCCAGCGAACGCACGAGAGACTCGATGCGGTTGAGCCCCTCCAGCGCACGCTGCATCTCGACCTCCCGAAAAGCATCGATACGAATCTCCAGCCTCTGCCCTTCGGACCGGGCCATGATCTGGATGGTCTGCGCATTGGCTGTGGCCAATCCGCTGTAGACATCACGCTTGAGTCCCCTTTTCTCCGCCTTGAGAGCCTCACCCGTGGTCGGTGTGTCAGCCACCTTCTCGAAGGCAGAGGCGATACGTTCGGAATCGCGGTCGAAAGGCTGGATGACCTCAAATCCGGGCGCCATCACCCCCACCATCACTTCGGCGCCCTGCTTGCGCAAGGGTTCAACTATCTCCTCAAGAGCCTTGAGTACCCGACGGCGCGCACGACGCTCAAGGCGTGTATTGTCGAAGACGACCACGACCGAGTCACCTCCCGGCTGCGCCTCTGGAGCAGGCAATTCTTCGCCTTCGCCATCGCCTTGGCCGACGGTACTCTTGAGCTCGAGTCCTATTCGATCGATCGCCTCGAACAGAGTGATTTCACGCGCCTCTCCACCTTCGAAGACAGCGAAATCATCTGCCTTCAGACCCGAAACCGGCTTGCCCTTGCGATCAACCACCGTGGCATAAAGTGTTACGACACTGACTTCTACCTCACCGTGGAATACCCCGGTAGCAGCCGGGCCCTCGGGCTCGGTCGTCGCCTGATCGGGCGGCGCCGTCTGTGCAGGGACCGATCCCACAGCCAACACCACCGCCAAGAACACCAGAGCAACTCGGTCAAAAGACAATATCAGCACCTACCTTCAGGGGGTATACGACAGAGCGGCAAAACTGGTTCATCATTTCCGACCGCCCTGGCCACCGTGGAGGGTACTCTGTCTCAGGAATTACGGCAAAACCGCCGACCACCGGGAGGTACCGCCGAGTTCAAAACCGTCGATGAAGATCGGGTAGCCGAACTCGTCGGCGCCGACATCGGATGCAGTGTCACGCGGCAAGCCGTCAAAGTCGTCGTCGGCGAGCCCAGGCGCGAGCAAAATCGCCACACCCACCGGCGGGAGGTCATCGGCAGCCAGGTGGAGATCCCCAGCCTCCGGATCGACGAACCAGGCCGGCGAGGCCGTGCTGATATTGCCTTCGAGGGTAGCGACAGCATCGTTTCTGGGCAGGAGAGCATGGGTCGTCAGATTGTTCTTGATCACGGCAGAGGTCAGATCCCAGCGCCACTCGATTGAGGATGACAGCGGCGCGAAGGTCGAGACAACTGTGTTGTGGTAGACCTCGGCGTCGGCGGCCGATTCGAGGCCGATCCCCGTATCAAATCCATCAGGAGAACTGGCCAGTTCGCCGCTGGCAGCTCCGATGAAATTGTTCCGAATAATGCCGCCAACATGGCCGTTCGCCACTCCATATCCCAGGCCAAAACCAATACCGCGCGCACAGTCGAAAATCAGATTCTCCTCGACCAGAGTGCCGCTCGAGGCGCGCCACAGATGCACACCATGCTCCGACAGGCCGTCTGAGCACCAGAAGCCCTCGAAACTATTGCGGCGTACATGCAAGTTCGACGTCGCGTGGCCATCAATGCCCCCGGTGTAGCAGTTGTCACGAATGTGGGAGCGGCCGCCATCGGTCAATTCGATGTGCGAACACTCGATTGTGCTGTCGTTGGTGACACCGAGGCCCGTGCCGTCAGGATTGATCTTGATTGCCTGCTGGCCGGGGTCAACGATGTGTACGTTATGGATCAGAATGCCCGAGATCGCCGCGCCCTGTCCCGTGAGGTGAATCGGGTGGTCGTAGGCCCGCATCAAGGTGATATCGGCGATGACAATTTCTGAGGCGTAGATGCTGATCAGCTCGTTCGTCTGGTAATTTCCGTCGAGAATCACCGCCTCGCGGTCGCCCGAGAAGGACCGCAAGGTGACACCCGGAGTGTCAAAAACCAGACGGCAGCCGGAGTCCCCGCAGCCGAGATCATAATAGCCGTCGTGCAACAAGAGGGTCGTACCCGTTGCAGCATCGGCCACGCTCTGCCGCAGCGTCGATGCCTGGGCAGGCCAAATTTCTTCGATGTTGCCGGTTGCTGCAGGCAACGGATCGCATGATGTCTGGGCATTGGCCGGACCTGAAAAGAACAGCATACCGACGACGAATACTAGTACGTACATGTGATCAATATGGAGTGTTGGTCAGCGCTTGGGAATAGCTCATCTACAGGAATTCTGTACAACAACGATATCCGGTGATCTGTCTCACCAATTCGTTCAGGAATTTCTTCCCTATCGACCCTCTTCAACCATTCGACGCGACCCCGAGAATATTGATCGACTACGGTTCCATGTGTCAGTCCCATGCCGAGACATCACCAGTTTCGAATCCATCGGCAAAGAGAGGGCCGGTCAACTCCATGATCTGGGTCTTGACGGGATATCCGTCCACTGATTGATGGAGCCCAATGTCGTAGACCGCGTCTTCGGCCAGTATCTGCTCTTCCGGGAGCCTCAGCCTGAAACGGATCAGCGGGTGGCTCGAAGCGTCTTCCGTCGTCGTCAGCACGACGAAGAACCGCCGCTCCGAAGTCGCGGGGACCGCCACCTCAGAGTCGCCATCGGCAAAGGTGATGGTCTGTTCTCCGGAGGCCGTCAGGGCCAGGCCTGAAATTTCCAGAACCTCGAGATCCCCTCCGTCCCAATCGTTATTGCCGTTCGTGTCCCGGAAAATCTCCAACCGATCGAAGAGATTGTTGGCCTCGGGTGTCGTCAGCGGCGTTCCCTCGGCATCCTCGAATTGGACCTTCAGCTGGGTCAGTTCCAGTTCTGAATCCCCGGCCCGGCCGAGGTGGTTCACGGGAAAGGCGAAGACCTCTTTGCTTTCTCCGTTGGCCCATTCATCCTCAGGTGTTGACCATCCGTGAGCGTAGTATTGTCCACCGATATTCTTGATCCAGCCAATGGTGTCATCCACTCCTCCGGCCGTGGAGGCATCGACCACCAGAACGAAGTCCGGATAGCTGTCACCGTTGATATCCTCAATGGCGAGATCCAGCGGGTGATACGTGCTGAGAAACCCTTGGCCATCGAGGTTCCAGCCGGAGCCCTCCCCCTCGTTCTCCCACCAGACGAAACGACCGCTCGTAGCCTCGATGGAGGCCAGGTCCGTATCACCATCCGCATCAAAATCTCCGGCCTTGACTGCCACAGGACCGTCTACAGTCGTAGAAACCGAGTGCGTGGTCCAACTGGTTCCGGTACCGTCATTCTCGAACCACGCGATCTCATCCTCGATGATCGCGGCTGCAACAACATCGGGAATCCCGTCCGAGTTGATGTCGGCGATTTCAACCCCCCGGGGGATATTCCACGAGGTGATGATATCCGCCTCCCACCAGAGGGTCCCCGAGCCGTCGAAATTGAGGTAGGCCACGACCCGGTCGCCAACCGAAGCCGAAGCGACGATGTCCACAAACCCATCGTTATTGATATCCGCGACCGCCAGATCAAGAGGACCGTCAATATCTGACCTGACGACATGGGCTGCCCAGGAGTTGCCGTTTTCCAGCCACTGGATCGTATCTTCGTCGTAACCGGCCACAACGACATCCTCATCGCCATCCCCGTCACAGTCACCGGTCCCTACGACCATAGCGTCAAAACCGGTCAGAATGTTCGTTCCGGTCCACGCCGGAAGAATGCCTCCGCCGTTACTCCATACGGTGACCAGATCGGTATCCGCCGCAGCAGTGATGATGTCGAGATCACCATCCTGGTCCAGATCCGCAAGGCCGACATCTGCCACGCCTCCGAGGGTCGTAGTGACATCATCTTCCCACCAGAGGCCCGCCTCCGGATCAACACCGAAGAGCACCTTGACGGTGTCGGAGGAATAGAGACCCGAGACCACATCGGGAAGCCCGTCGCAATTGACATCCCCGGTGGCCACCGAATCGGCGCCGAACATCTGATCCCGAATGATCGTCGTCGACGATTCAATCGTATAGGTCCGGTGGATTGTCCGGTTTTCCCATCGGTCGATTTTGTCACCGATGTTTGCTGCCGCCACGACATCCGGGTCACCATCTCCGTCCAGATCGGCCGCCACGGCCCAACGTGCCCCATCGAAGCCGGCTTCGATTCCACGGAACAGCCAATCGGATCCATCACCCACTGTGTTTTCGAACCATACGACCTGATCGGCGTTATAGGCCGTCGCCAGAATATCGAGATCGCTGTCGAGGTCCATGTCGATCAACTGCAGACTCCATGCGCCGTCAAAAGAAGAGCGCACGACATGTTCGGTCCAGGTGCTCCCCGATCGTTCGTACCAGGAGATCCGGTCGACAGAAAACCCCGAGGCCACGATGTCAACATCACAATCACCATCGATATCACCGGCAACGACACCGGCGGCCCCCCCCATCGTCGAGTCGATCAGATGCGAGGACCAATAGTTGGTCGGTGGCGACCCGCCGTCATTTTCCCACCAACGAATTTCGTTGGCGGTCGCCATGGTGGCAACGACGTCAGGGTCGCCATCGCTATCGATATCCACGACCGCAATTTCGAAGGCCTGATCACCGGAATCGAGTGTGTCGATCAGACGGATCCCCCAGCCTGTATCGCTGCCGTCATTGGGCATCCAGAACAGACTGGTCCCCCCTCCTCCCTCCGTGGCAGCCACCAGGTCAAGGTCGCCATCCCGGTCGAGATCCCCAAGGGCGAAGGAGTTGACGCCCTCGACGCTCAGACTCAATGCGGAATGCTGAATCCAGGCAGACCCGGGACCGACCTGCGGGTTTTCATACCAACTGATTTCATCGGCATCGTCTGCATCCTCGGAGCCGGCCACGATATCGAGATCGCCATCGCCATCGAGGTCCCCGACGACCAAATAGACAATCTTGTCCAGGTCGGTCCCAACCGTATGTTTTGTAAACGAAGCACTTCCATTGTTTTCGAACCAACAGACTTCCCCCGTCCAGTAGACGACAGCGACGATGTCATCATCCCCGTCATTGTCCATATCCCCGGACCGGAGGCAGGATGGACCATCCACCGAGGTCGACAACGCTGCGGCATCGATGAAAGGAACATCACTGCCAAAAAGCGGCGATACCAGGGACAAACAACCGAGAACTGCAATAAGGAGAATTGGAAAGCGCATGAGAACCCCCATTGAAACCACGTTAGACGCAAGAATAGGGAACAGGAATAGCCAAGGACGACAGAATCATGCACTTTCGCGACAATATCAAAATAGACTGAAGGTCAGGGCCAACGTTTCCGGAGAATTCGTTGGAGAGTGAACGAGCTCACTGGTGCAATAGTCAGGGACGGTCGGGATCTGAGATGCGAAGCACCCAATAGTTCCTATTCCATCTAATAGCAGCTCCCAAAAATACACGCCTGACCACCGGGACACATGTTGCCGCATGCACCACAATTATTGGGATCGCTATTCGTGTCGATACACTGGCCGAAACAATCGGTCAAACCGAAATCACATTGACAAGCCCCTGCAACACAGATCTGTGAACCGCCACAGAGGTCACCATCGTCAGGGACACCGTCGCAATTGTTGTCAAGCCCGTCGCACAACTCGGCCGCCGGCGCCTGATCCTGGACGCACACCAGATTTCCGCTCTCACAGGCTGTCGTTCCTGCCGAGCACACCCCTGGATTGCCTGTATTGCACGCCTGGCCCCCGCCGGGATTGCCCTCGTCCGCTTGCTGGTCACAGTTGTTGTCAATACCGTCGCACAACTCGGCCTCACCGGGATTGATGTCGGGGTTAAGGTCATCACAATCGTCACCGTTATCCACCCAGTCTTGCGGCGCCGTACAGGCTTCCACGGTGACCGCCGGGTTGCCGTAGGTGTCAACGTCGGAATCCTCGTACCAGGT